>Ga0209700_108711_pt1 | contig 12672 bp, 6 predicted proteins | sample SiratroredBW_FD_187528 | JGI IMG/M metagenome (GOLD analysis project Ga0209700, IMG submission 187528) | Root nodule microbial communities of legume samples collected from California, USA - Siratro red BW (SPAdes) (version 2) | ecosystem: Host-associated > Plants > Roots > Nodule | place: USA... | reverse complement strand
ATATATAAATATATATATATATATATATATATATATATATATATATATATATATATATATATATATAGTGTAATATATTTAGTTAAAGTATTGGAGTAAATTTGTGATGATGTAGTGCTATGAATCTATGACTCTTTTGTTTTAACTTGGTAGGTGGTTTGTTCTTAAAAATTGGATTCCGTCTTCTAGAAGGTAGGACCTTCAACTTTGTTAATTTTTATCTTTTTTAACTTTTATATTTTAAATTTATTATATATATATATATAGATATATATATTAAAATTAATTTTAGTTATATAAATTTACCACTTTAAATTAATATAATATATTAATTTTAATATTATTTATAGTTAAATTAATGAATAAAAGGAGTAGGTAAAAATTCATGTTATATTTTGTTGCATAAAATTTTATAAAAACATAAAATCAATGAGTTTAATATTTTCAAATAATTAAAAATAAAAATTATCGCTGCAAGTATCATCTGATATATTAAATATATTGGAGATAATAAATTGAGATTTTAATTAAATGAACAACTTTTATTGATATGTTTCCTTTGAACAATTCACTCTCTTTAGCCCAGTTATATAAAAAAACATGCAATGTATTACATAGTATTTTTGTATTGTTTAGTTTGTTACAATATGGTACGTCCAATTCGTGAACAACTAGTTTTTCTTTTGTCGATAATAAAAAAATATAAATAAAATAGAGGTAATAAACTTATACTTCAACTTATTTACACAAAAAGTCTTAAAAAAGTCAGAAAATAAGCATTCTATACCAAAATCATTGAGATTATATATGTTCATCACAAAAGACATACTATCCCATATGCCAAATCTAGCACCTGCCCCAAACTCCGTTTCAAAACAAAATATTTACCATCCCCAAAACGTACAGTGTTGTTTATGCAGAATACCACTACCACAAAAAAAGGGACAGGGGAAATACAAACTTAACAGAATTAAGAAAATAGTGAGAAAGGTGCCACATTCAGTCTTTAAGAAACATTCCAACATATTGTACAGTTGTTACTTCTTCATAGTACCTTTCTAAGAAGGTGCCACTATTTTTGATTGCATCTTTCAACATGTACAATGTTTAAGCTCTCTCTACTAGTATGCAAAAATGAACACACATTATGTTTTTACAAAGCTTTAGGATGCAAAATATTTTAATAGAATTATGACTCACTTCTCTGTTATTCTCATTGAAGTTTCTCTTCTTATAGGCCCACAAAAAAAAATACCTATTTTGGTTATTGAGTAGTTTTGAACTCTCTTCATCATTTTTTTTGCTATCATCAACTTTTACGTTAAGAAGCATTAAATGCATGACATGTTATCGCAACCGAGGTAACGACATAGCGAAAGAAAGATAAATTTTCTTTTAAAAAAATAAAATAGAGTCGTCACCATAGTTTATTATAGAAAACTGTGGAAAAATCGAAGATAAGGTTATCGTCTTCGAAACCAAAATTAGAGTTCTGGAGTTAGTTACGTGTGGGAAAAATATTAGTACACCTATAAGGTTTGTCCTAAGATGGTATGTTTAATCAAATGAGTAAAAGGAATATGTTTTTTTTTTAAATGTCAATTTTTTTTTTCCAAAAAGAAACAAAAATACAGGTAAAAACAAAGAAAATATTTTCTTTTTATTTTGGGATCCGACAAGGATTGACTTGCTACAACGTATTTTCATCCATAATGAAAAATCAGGGTTCACATAGCTCTAGATAGAAAATTATTTGTTGTGGTGTTTATATTTTTTAATTTTTTCAATTTTGTATTTTTAAGTTTTGAAAAAATTGATATTTTTTATTTTTATATATTTGAATTTCAAAAAATTAGTATTTAAATACTTGATATTTTTTATTTTTATGGATTTGAATTTAAAAAATTAGTATTTGAAAATTTGCAACAAAAATAAGAAAAGGTGGCACAACAACTTTTGGTGTGTGAAGGTTAAGGTGGTTGCTGATGTCTGAAGGCTAACACTACAAGAAAAAAACTATTTAAAGACCAATTTCTGGCTACCAAATAAAATGGTTGCTAATTGTGACCAAAATAATCACCGAATAAGGTTTTGGTTGCTAAATAACTATAAAATAAAAGTAATGATTGGATTCAGTGACCACTTAAGTCAAAATAATTGGTATCTAACATTAACTACCAAGATTTTAGCCAATTATACTATTAGATTCTAAATTAGTCTCTAACTTGATTAGACAATAAAGAAAAAAAGATGGGTTTGAATAAAAGATGGCCTAGTGACCCAAACGGGAGAGAGGTGAATGAAAAGAAATAATAAAGGGGTGTGAACAGTAATAATCATTTTTTTTTTTCAAATCCTACTGGGTTGGGTCTATGTATTTTTTGAATATGAAATAACATAATAAAAAGTGGAAAAAAAATCTAAACTAACATCTTAAGAAAGGAGAAACATTTTTTTAATTCAGTAGTCATTCTATTTTCGTATTTTAATTTTAATGCTAAGGATTAGACTCAAACTACAACTTTTTTTAATAATAATAGAAAAATATAAAAGTCTAAACTAATCATTTTGAATTTCATTAAAGAGAAATTATATATATATATATATATATATATATATATATATATATTAAATATTTATTTAAAACCCTTGTTTATCACTTTTAATTTTTTCAAAAAATAATTAATCAATTTTTTTAATATTTTTAATATATTAATTAATTTTTTTTCTTTTCTTGAAAATAAATTTTATTTATCCGGACAAAATTAGGTGTTGACACATGCAATATTAATTTTTCTTCTCTTCTCTTCTTTTTACAATCTTTTTAGTAATTAGAAGTACTTATCTTCTTCAGTAGCAAAACTTTTTATAACATACATCGCAGATCTAGAGGGTAAAAGTTGAAAATAACTTATGTCAAAAGAGTTGGTGAGTGTTACAACTTTAGCTTTACTAAGATATTTTGAACATTATTTGTTTGGCTAGGATCTTCTTAGAACATATGTAGAAGACTATGTAGAATACAAACTCAAGCTTCAAGAATACTCTTCATAAAAGTGAGAGCTTGGTCACATATTGTTTAATCTTTTAATCTAAAGAGTCAATCTCTCTACTTGGTCAACATGATCTTCTTACCGTCTAACAGACAATATACTCATACTATCTTATTTTCATTAATGCTAAAGAAAATTTTATACCTTGTTTGATTTACACTTAATCAAAATACCATAGTATTTTGGTCTAACATTATCAATGATATGTAAATTTTAAGATATTAATATAAGAAATCAACAAAAAAAACTAATAAATAATAATTTAACATTAGATTATATCTAAAACCGTTTAACGTTCTTATTATATAATTTATTTTTTTATATGAATACATTTTTCAAAATGTTTTCTATTGAATAAAAACTAATTATTAATGCAAAATTGTTAAAAAAAATATGCTTTTAAATGAATAGATGACAAATCAATTTGAAATACCCAAACTTATATTTTCAGCACCTAACATCCAGGTTTTTGTGATTTTTTATTTTATTTTTTTGTATTTAGAAATTGGATGTGATTCTTTAATCGTGTATTATTAACACCTTAAGGTGTTAACATAAAAAAATTCACATGAAAATGATATGTATGTTTTTCGCAATCAATTTTTCAATCCAGTGTAGTTTACAAAACAAATTCAGGAATTTGATACCTATAAGAGGCCAACGAATTTGAACAATACAACTAGACACAATGGAGACCTAACACTAAGAAACTTGTTGATGATCTAATAAAAAGTTAAAGAACTCAAAACAAAAAGTGAAAAACACACAAAGCTAAAACACAAATTTAGTTTATATAAAACATTTTATCAAACACAAAGTAGACATACTACAAACATTTTCAAAAACATCTTATAAACGAGTTTCTAGACATAAAGTTCATGATATTTATGGATACATACAACATTTATCACTTTAGACAACACTTTTGTTGGCCCTAGACAAATAAATGTGGCCTAAAAGTAGAAAAGACCATACTTTTACAAGTGTCGTTTATTTTCATTATAGGTCACACTTTTTGAGTTGTGGGCATTTTAAGCCACAATATTCTCCTCTACCCTATTAAAAAAATAGGCCACATAAAAAAAGTGTGCCCTAAAATTAAAAAAAAATGTGGTCTATATAATTATAGTATAAACCACATGTTCTGAATGTAACCTATTACTCACCCTCGTAAAAGCAAAACATTAAAAGTAAAATTGTGGCTTCCTGCTCTTAACAAAATAAGACTTCTTGCTCATACAAACAAAAAGATAAAGGTATTGAAATTAAAAGTAATTACCCTTCCGGCTGCCAAATCCTCTGTCTACCCTACAAATCTTCTGTCTACACTACCTCACCCTCTCAATATTTTCATCTCATCTCCCCCACTCTCCGGTCCACTATCCTTTCCTCATCGCAGCCACATTTTGTCATCTGACGTCTTCTCGCTACAGTCATCATTGAGCTCTTTGTCGTCTTTGGTGAGTCTCTCAATCTCGATCTTTCTCACTATTTTTGTCACATTCTCAATTTCTCTTCTTTTATTCACCTAATTTAGGGTTTTTGTTTTGAATTTGATTGATTTTTTTTTTGTATAATTTAGGGTTTGTGTTTTTTTTTTATCAAAATTTGTGTTTCAAGGTTAGTTATTATGTTTGTTAGAAATTTGTTCATTATTAATATTCAATTATATTTGTTCGAACTTAAAAGATGAATATGACTTTTCCCTGTTAAAGGCATAACCACATATAAAAAACTGCAAAATGTTTATATAGATAAGTGCATAATGTTTAACATTTTGGAATCAAACATTAATTGCAAAGTAAGGATGATTGCAATATTCGTTTTCAAATAAGTTACAAGAGGACTTGGATGTTCAACAAAATCATGGCTCTATAGGGTTTGTTAAGAAATATTTTAAATTTTATATATTGATCGAGGTTGATCATTTTCTTTTTCAAAATCCAATATATGCACTAACTAATGGCCTTGAGTCATTTGTTTTAGAAAGATACTTAGCTCAAATTATTGATACTATTTTTTGTTGTTTTTCTGTTGTAGCGATGATCTTAAGAGTAATTGGGTATAGCTGAATTTGCTGAGTACAAATTAATCATTCCAAAGGTATGTATAAGCCCCGGACGAATGATACTATCAAGGTATGATCCTTCTAGTTCATAGTAATATTCTGGTTCATAATAACATGATTCTCTAGTCAATAGTAGAAATTATGATTCCAAGTTCAAGCACACAAAGGTCCTGCAATTGGTAGTTGGGCATGAAACAAATGTTTTTAGAAAATGGTTTGTTAAACATTAGTTTGCATCCCACATTTTTTTATACCTATTTTTATTTCTTTTTTTTACGGAAAATAATATTATAACAATATTGTCAATTTTGGACCAGTAGAATAATATTGTAATATAATTATCATTTTTGTAATAGTATTGACAGGAAATAATATTATAACAATATTGGTAGCGAAGAAAGATAAACAATGCCTCATTCTAGATTTTTGTTAACTACATTTATATTGATGTATGTTCTCATCTACAAAATACAAAGCATTAGTGAAAAGAACATAATGAATAGGACTAAGCAAAAGTATATGTATCGTATGGGCACAATCTACTTTGCCAGAGTTCAAGCCGAATTGGTATGATATTATTAGATTATGTCTCAATTTATAATATACCATTAATATATATTTTACTATTAATTTTTAATTTTTAATTTTTATTAATAGAGTGCTAGCAATTTTGATACAGAAGAAGTTACTAGAGCTAAAATGTTTATTAAAACTTGACAAGGTCGTCTTGATAAAAATGGAAAAGCAATTGATGAAGAAACACTAGATACAATTGTAAGTTTATTTGTACTTATGAAATATGTTTGAAAGCTCCATATATTTTACTTTTTCATAACTTTGATATGTTTTTGATAGTCTAAGCTTCAAAGTTCAATTGAAAATTCAAGTGCATCTGAGTAAAAACATTTGAGTCATTGTTTGGGAAAGAAAAGTCTGATTGAGTTTGTTGTTATGGAAGGACTATGACACCCACAACATTGAAGAAAAATCAAGAAATTGATGCTCTAAAAAGAGAACATGTCATTGAAAGAAATGATATAATCAAGAAATTCAAAGGTTTTGAGGCAGTGATGAAATTCATGCTTAAGCAAAATACTGATTTGGATGAGAATGATATAGAAGAAATGATGTCACGACCATTAGGCAATGAAAATAGTGCAGTTGCTCCACGTTCCTCTGTTGAAACTCATGTTCCTGATGATGATGAGGTATACATTGGAACCATCTAAGATAGTGAAATATTTTATACAAACTTTCATAATTAGGAAGAAGATCATGTCTAAGTTTGTTGATTTTTTTTTTTGTTTTTACCTGCAGGGTGAAGTTCAAGTTCATTTGGAGAAGAAAATATAAAATGAAGAAATTAATCAAAAACTTTTGTTATATACCTTATATTATTTTTTTTTGTAATTTTCAAAGTGTGTTACGCAACGTTGGAGTATAGTTTTTAATATTCTCAGTTGTTATGTTTTGAAATACATTATGAACATTTAATTGCATTTTTAAATGTTATGAGTATTATTAATGTTATCTTCAATTACAATTTACTAAAAATAATGTAATTGTCTTCTATAATTCTATTGAAGTATTTTTATATTATAATAATAGTGTTAACAATGGATTAGTGGCTTAATGTATTCATAATCTATTTAGAAATACTACAAATGTGGTATGAAGGATTAAACAAAAAACACAACAGCTAAAAAAGGTGTGGCCTAAATGTTGACAGAAAAGGCAACAATATAAGAAAAATGTGGCCTAAACATTGACGAAAAGGCAACAGATAAAAAAATGTGGCCTAAACATTGACAAAATACATGGCCTATTGTATTAGGCTAAGGCCAAACTTTTGAAAAAAACTGTAGGCTTTGAGCTATGCCCACGGTTGAATACACCACAATTTCAAAACCGTGGCCAAACTGTGGCGTAAAGTTAATGCCACATTTTTTTCACCTTAGGCCACATTTTTCATCTGTTGCCTAAAGTGAAAAATGTTGTAGTGACACATGAGTTAAGGCATGACAAGAACATATTATAAATTGTAAAACACCTAAAAATGAAATGATTTCACAGATTGAAATGAACAAAACTTAGAAATATCACTAAAGTAAAAACGGAACAACACACAAGTGGTTGAACACACCTAGTTCATGCAATTTTGGATGGTTCAAGGTAGAACAAAGTGTTTGAACTGATGAAAATAAAAAACAAACATATTAAACAATAAAAAATAGTCGAACACATGTAAACACACAGTATACAACATGGTTTGAAGAAGAAAATTGGAAGAAGAACTTATCTCTTCAAGACCAAAGCTTTAAATACCAAATGATGCAATTCATATCTTCATTGCATGCTTCAAGTGCCTTCTGCACGTGAGATCATGGAATGCAGCAGAAGGTTGAAGAATTCTTGAGGTTTGGATGAGTAGAAATGGAAGTGATTTGAGTGTGAGATTAGGCCAAAACACTTAGGAGAAGGCTAGAATTGAATCTTGAAAATGAAAACCAATCTAAGGAGAGCTCTTAAAACAAGAAGAGGCAATTTGGAAAACACTTATTCAATAAAAGCTAAATTTTCAATTACATAAACTTCCTATTTATAGACTAAAAGATGACTTGTCTTGCAAGTTTCTCAAAAACTCTCTAATAAGAGCTTGACAAATGGCAAACCATGAGTGTAGATGATCTTCTCTATTGGAAAAGTGCCATGTGACAAAGGTTGCTTGCAGCCCAAGATTCAAATACTCTCCAATGAAAGGTGGACAAGTGGCAAAAGAAGTTAGGAGAAGAAGTTCTTATGTGGCGCCTACTTAGAGTATCATGTGGTGCCTTCTTAGACTTATTCTTCCTAGGTGACACCCTTTTGGAGGATTCTTTCAAAGGTGGTCATCACTTTTTCTTATGGGCTTCAAGGCCCAAAACCTACACTATTCGGCCTAAAATACAAGGCCTAAAATCCTATTTTACTTGACCCAAAATATAAGACCCAAAATAAATTTTACACTACTCCATACAATTTTTACAAGTAGAGGTTTGTAATCTTGAAGCTCCAAAATCTCTAGAGTAATCTTCTCCAATTTTGAATTTGGGCTCAAAAGTTTGTTTGGAGGCACAAACAAGTCCAAATTCCTGATAAGCTCCTGATCAAAGCTTTAACTCAATAATATCCTTATTCTTGTCTATAGTCTTGAAGACGGGTTTGCATAAGAAATTTTCTAACTCAATGCTTATGTTTCTATAATTGTTTTTAAATGATTCCCAAACATTTTCAAACTCAAATCAAATGGTTGTTGTAACTAGTATAAAAGGTATTTTTTTATAAAATAATAAACAATTATTTTGTTTCTACCTTTATGAAATATATCATTTGACTGTCTTTGATTATCTAACTCTTAGGAAATTATATGAATTTATGAAATGTTTATATAGTTTAACTCTAAGTGATACAACTACATGATGTATTATTTGGGCATCTAACATGTAGTCTTGCTTTTTAATAGAATATTAGACGATTTATATAAACCACATCTAAAAAATATTATATATTATAAATTTTGGGATAACAAAATTATTATATCTGAAAATATTATAAATTTCTTATTATAGATGGCATATGAGAAAGTGACTCCATTAATAGGTTAAAATTTGTAATATTAAATAATTGTAAAATATTTTTTAACAATTTTTATCTCAAATATTTGTTTTAAGTTTTATTAAATAGAGATGGTAAAGAGAATAACAATTAGCTAGCTAGCTTTGGAAGGTATGAAATTATATCTAAATATTTTGAAAGTAGATGCATGCTATGAAGTGACATGGAATGTAATAAAATTGAAATTTTGGGTTAAATATCTATATTCATAAAATTGATGCATATTATTAAGTTACAATTTTTTGATGAACTTATTTTTTTTTTCAAGTTTTTGGTAAGTTTTTCAAAATGAAAAGTGGGCAAATTGATACCAAATATTAATACAATGTTAGAAAGTTAAGGACGTTGATAATGTCGTAAAATTTTCAATATTATTTTCAGTTTTAATAACAATCAATGATTAGTTGTTATTATTTGGACTTATTTATCTAAGAATCAATTTGTGAAAACAAGGTCGTTGAAGAGGGAAAAATCAATATTTGAATCATTTCTAGTTTTTGAAATGGTGGAAGCATGTTTAAGAAGACTTCAGGAATTGAAGTAGTCTACTTTATTGTCTTTTTTATACTTATGTTTTATTAAAACACATTTATTTAGACTAATGTTCTAAAGAAACTAAATCTAAATTATGCTTTTGATTGCAATTTTATTTGAACTAACATGATAGAAAAACTAATTTTATTCGAATATGTTTTAAAATGCCATTTTATTTAGACTTATGTTTTATAGTGTAGTTTTATTTTAATTTGCTTTAAAAGATGGTAATTTTTAGATATTTTGAATAATTAGAGCATGAAAGAAAATTACAAAAATCTTTAATATAATATATATTATTTTTGAAAATTGGTAGGGTAATTAAAAAAAAAGTAAAAAGGAGTGTGTATTTTAAAAAAGACTAATTCCATATAAAACATTTTTCATTAAGGATAAAAAACTTCTAGGTGTTTAGATAAAATATTCTCTACTAAACAACTTTAAAAGACATAGATATATTTTTTTTTTAATCCTTTACTTTGTGAAGTTACTTTCTAATATAAGGATTTAGTTTTTGGAATAATAAGTGGGTAATAAAATGTTCTTAAAGATTCTTATCCTAGACTTTATATTAATAATTTGAATAAAGAAGCTACTTTGAGTCAGGTTGGGAGATGGAATGGTAGTATTTGAGAGTGGAATTTGGAGTGGAGGAGAATTTGGTTTCAGTGGGAAGAGTACCTAGTTAGTCAAAATTTTTTAGAGTTAGATAATAATCTTTTAAATAGTCAGAGTTGCGATGAATGGATTTGGAAAGCCAACAATTTCCAAGTTTGTACTGTTAAGTCTATATATAACATTTTGAATGAATGAGTGTTAGGTGAGGACAAGACGTTGTATAAGACCTTTTGGAAAATTAAAGCATTCCTTCCGCTTCAATGTTGGCTTAGAGAGTTTTACTTAATAAGGTACCTACCAAGTATAACCTACATAGTAGAGGTGCGTAGTTGAGTAATATGTTATGCACATTGTGCGAAGAGAAGAAGGAAAGTGTTGGTCATCTTTTTCTATCGTGTAGTGTTATTAGGAGAGTGTGGAATATATATTATTCATGGATTGGAATCTGTACAACACCACATTTCCTAATTAAACAAAATTTTAATCACTTTGGGTTGTTACATTTGAAATGCTAAGGAAAATAAGGTTTGGGATACTATATGGGTAGATATTAGTTGGAGTATTTGGTTACATAGGAATAACGTCATCTTCAGAAAGGTTGATGAGGAGGAAATCTTAGTATGGCTTAAGTCAATGCATGGACTTGGATAATCTTAGTAGTGCTTGAGGTTGTGTCGTGACCTTAAATCACGACGGGTATGACGATCCGAAAAAAGAAATAAAAATTAATGAAAAGAAAGAGATGGAGTCGCCATCATAGTTTATTATGAAAAACTATGGAAAACCAAGAAAAGAATAAGGAAAAGTCTGCAAACTAAAGATGAGCTCGGGAGTCGGTTACGCGTGGGGAAGGTATTAACACCCCACAACGCCTGTCTTAAGACAGTGCCTTTAATCAAATGAGCAAAATTAAATGTGGTTTATAAAATGTTTATTTTTCAAAAAATATAATTAAAATGCAATAAAAAAAAGTATAATAATTTTTTAAATGAAAGGACTCGACAAGGATTGACCTTGCTCCTACGTATCAACATCCTTAATGGGTGAAGAATCAGGAAATACGTAGTTCTAAATAATAGCTGAGTTGTTTTGAGAAACTTGATATTTTTTTATTCTTTTGAATTTTTTTATATATTTTTATTAATTTTGAAAATTAAATTTCATTTCGGAATATCATAGACGCGTGCGGCCTTTTGATAATCGAAATGAAAATTGAAACTCTTTAAATTAAATTCCGAATGACGCGTGCGGTCATTTAGAACTTAAATCAAAAATTGATATTTATTTATTATTATTATTTTTTTAAAAAAAAAGGAATCCCGCATGACGCGAACGGTCATTTGGAATTTTAATTAAAATTTATTAAAACAAAATTTTTTTATATGAATATGAGAAATAGGTTTTTTAAAAGAAATGGCCCTATGTTAAACTCTTAAAGATTTTTAAATGACATTAAGGGCAGTTTTGTAATTCAGAATATCAGTAGGTGTAGATCCAAAGATATGAGGGTGCAACAATTAAACCCATTAATCAGAAATGCACTCATTACTAAATAGCGTTTTGGGAATCTAAGAGAAATGTAGGTGCAGATTGGAATACAGAGGGTGCAAAAAGCAAATCCCACCCAACTGATGGCAGGGGTAATTTGGGGATTGAGGGATGTTAAGGTGCAGACTGGAATACAGGGGGTGCAGGGAGCATCCCCACTAACCCTAGTGGCGCACACGTGGCGCCTTGGGAGGGCCATGGGAATCCCCTGTGAGGCGCGGGAGGATGTGGCTGGCCAAGGTAATAGCGACGGCGGTGGAAGGTGGTCATGGGTCCGTCGACGGCAGAGGCGGCGTGAAGTGACGACGGTGGCGGTGCGTATGCAGAGGTTGGGGCTTGCACGTGGATTGGCGTTGTGTAGATGCGGTTTGGAGTGACTTATGGAGGTTCGAAGATGAAGGCAAGGCGTCACCGATGATGAGAATGGCAACAGAAGTTGCTATAGAGGGAGTTTTAGCATGACAGAGTCATGGTCGGGAAAGATTGATGGTATTAGAGGTAAACAACGTTGGTAGCAAACGTTGCCGCCAGTGGCGTCACCATTGGCAGCGGCATCCGGCGGTGTGGAAGCTCGACAGAGGGGTTTGAAGGAATCTTTAGGTTGTGGAGGTGGAGCGTTAAGTGGTGGTGGATCCTTAGGATTGGTTGCTACGTGGAATCTAGAGGTGCATAGGGGCATGGTGCTTGCGTGGTGGCGTTTATTGCTCACGGTTTGTGCTCTTGATGGTGCTTGCAGGCAGGAGGGAAGACATAGTGACCTACCACAATGATTTCATGATTGTTGGTTGGCTACATGGAGTGGTTATGGTGACGGAGATGAGGAGTGTAATACGGTGGTGGCAGGGAAGAGTAACGAGGGCGAGGAGAAGGAGGCTTGGTGCGTAGTCTGAGAGGAAGGTGGCTTGAAGGGTGACGCTGTCGAGGTGAGGTGTAATGGAAAACGCCAAAGAGCGCTGTCAGGATTCATGGAGGAGATTATAATGCTTTGTGAGGGTTGTTGTAAGTTAGGATTGAGGATGAAGTGGAGGTGGTCTCTAGCAGTGCGATGAAGAGATGTTCATGGGCAAGGTTAGAGGGTACAGTGGTATGGTGGTTGCTGTTTTGGTTACTGGTAGTGTTGTGGCCTGGGTAGGTGGTAGAGTTGTAAAATAAGGTTTAGACCGAGTTCAAGAGGGGGGGGGGTGAATTGAACTTTCA
>Ga0209700_108710_pt1 | contig 12673 bp, 16 predicted proteins | sample SiratroredBW_FD_187528 | JGI IMG/M metagenome (GOLD analysis project Ga0209700, IMG submission 187528) | Root nodule microbial communities of legume samples collected from California, USA - Siratro red BW (SPAdes) (version 2) | ecosystem: Host-associated > Plants > Roots > Nodule | place: USA... | reverse complement strand
TAAAGTTTCTGAAGAAGTAGATAAGATATCAGATATGGAAGAAGCACATCAAAGTAATGTTATGGTTAAGGAACATGAATATGGTTTACATTTTTCAACGAATGAGGTAAATGAATTTACTTATATTGAATGTTTTTATTGGATAAATTGGGATAGTGACTTTGAAATTTTGTTATATTTAGGTATTTCTTACTAGAGATAATTTACTTGAATGGGTGCGGAAGGTTGCTTTTCATCTTGGATTTGTGGTTGTCATATTGAGATCTGATAAGGCAACTGGTCAACAAGGAATGAAGACATTTGTATTGTTAGGGTGTGAAAGGAGTGACAAATATAGAAAATACAGGAATGATTTGAAGGTTAGCATAACAGGGACAAGAAAGTGTGATTGTCCGTTTAGATTGCGAGGTAAACCCATTTCAAATGGAGAAGGCTGGGTGTTGAAGGTCATATGTGGATTACATAATCATGATCTTGCTGAGACATTAGTTGGAAACCCTTATACGGGCAGATTAAAACCTGTTGAACATGCTTTGGTTGTTGACATGACAAAGAGTCTTGTGAAGCTGTCAAATATATTGCTGACTTTGAAACAAAACAATGAAGACAATGTGACAACAATCAAGCAATTGTATAATCCTAGATATACATACAAGAGGTCTCTAAGAGGATCAAGAACTGAATTGCAACAATTAATGATGTTACTGGAACGTGACAATTATATTCACTGGAGTAGGTGTCATGAGTATTTAGAGGTTGTCGGTGATGTCTTTTGGACAAATCCTGATTCAGTTAAGTTGTTAAATGCATTTAACATTGTCGTATTGATGGATAGTACATACAAAACCAACAAATATAGGCTTCCTTTGCTTGAAATAGTTGGTGTCATATCCACCGGGTTAACTTTTTCAGTTGCTTTTGCGTTACTTTCAACAGAACGTGAAAATAACTTCATATCGACATTATAGAGACTGAAAAGGTTTTTTTTAGGGGAGATATGTACCCTCAAGTCATTGTCAGTGACAGAGATCTTGCTTTGATGAATGCAATCAGTGTTGTTTTTCCTGAAGCAACTAACATACTATGCGGTTTCACATTAACAAAAATGTTAAAGCCAAATGTAAAATGTTCGTTGATTCTAGGGACGCATGGGACATTGTAATGAATGCATGAGGTGTTGTGGTGGATTGTCATAAATGTGATGCATATGATGAAATTGTGAAAGGCTTTGAATCTGTTTGTTCATCTTGGCCATTGTTTGTTGATTATGTGAAGAAGACATGGCTCATTCCTCACAAGGAGAAATTTGTTAGGGCCTGGACAGATAGGGTCATGCATTTGGGCAACACTACCTCAAATAGGTATATTTCTTAATATTTTTGTAAAAAGAAGTTATTGCTAGATGAATTATATAAGATATTACCGGTGTTTTTTTGTGTTACAGGGTTGAATAGGCTTATTGGAATCTTAAACGTATATTGCAAAATAGCATGAGAGATTTGTGTACTTGTTGGGATGCAATCAACAACGTCCTTATTCTTCAGCATAATGAAATTAAAGCTTCTTTTGAGATCAGTATCCATGTCGTTGGTCATACATTCAACCTGACATTATACAAACATTTGGTGGGTATTGTTAGCAAGTATGCTTTGGTGCAGATGGCTGAAGAAGTACTGAGAGTTAATGAAGTGGGTTTTGATAGTCAGCATTATGGTTGTGTCCTCAGATCTACCCATGGATTGCCATGTGCTTGTTCATTAGCTAGATATCAGTTCGGTGTCATACCACTTAACGAAGTTCATGTTATGTGGACTAGACTAAGCTTCTTAGACATTTGCTCAAGTCAGTCATCTTTTGAGTTGTCAATTCAACAAGAATTTGATGTCATTGCTAATCGATTCAAAGAGCTTGATATGGGAGGAAAACTTACAATTAAGAACAAACTGCGTGAGATTTCTTATCCTGATATGACATCCATGTGTCCGCCGAGGGAGAAAGTCAAAACTAAAGGCTCACAAACTCGTCAACAAAAAATGCAGGAGAGGTCAATAAAACGTAACCCATCTTATTTTGAGCATGTTGATAAAATTCATTCAATCGATGATAGTTGCTTTAAGGGATCTAAAGGGAAATCAAAGTTGGCACTCGGTTCAAATGTTGTTCCAATGCTTGATCAATTTCATCCAATGACTCACCCATTTATCAAAGAACTCATTGATGTCAATGCAGATGGAAATTGTGGATATCGTTGTATTGCTGCACTTTTGGGTATGGGTGAAGAATCATGATCATTGGTTTGAATGGATTTGTACAAAGAACTTTGTGCTTGGTGTGATGAATATGCTGCCATTTTAGGTGGACTTGATCGAGTTGAGGAACTGAAGAAGTCATTGCTGGTTGAAGGATCGTCAACTGTAAGTACTTTTGTTTAAATTCATCGTTTAAGTAATTTAGATATAGTATAATGATCATAATATGTCAATTTATGAACATGCAGGTTGGTGTGGACAAATGGATGACGATTCCAGATATGGGTTATGCCATTGCTAGTAGATATAATGTCATATTAGTTTGCTTATCACTAAAGCAGAACATAACCATCTTTCCGATAAGAAGTACACCTCCAAATGCGGTACATTTGCATCGGATAATATATATAGGCCATGTGTATTGGTCACATTTTGTCCAGGTACGTGTAATAATTAATGTTGAATAACAAAACCATTTTGAATAATGCAACGATTTGCAATAACACAACCATTTTTTCCCAGGTCATATTACAGGATGGTTGTCCTTTACCTACAGTGGACATGTTTTGGTCAAAGTATTGTTATGCAGACGCAAGATTGTGGTCATCATTTTACGTGGGTCGCTTGCAAAGTTTTACAAACATGTTACAAGCTAATCAGTTCCACATCAATCTTGGAGATGATTGATTATTGTAAAACTATTATTCGAAGTTAATCATGTTCATTTAAATGTTATTTACTTCTTCTTATAAAAAGTTCTAAATAATAAAACATTAAATATTCCACATATTACAAATAAAAGATGTCCAAATAGGATCAAGTGTTATTCCACATAATACAACACGAAATATAAAAGATAATATAGTATCACGCGTAACATCAAATACAAATAACAATATGGGTCATGCCCTCCTGCCACGCACTGCTCTCGAACGACGTGTATATACAGCTCCCTCACGAGCACCTCGTTGAGCTATCTCCAATGCATCTTGAGTGCTCTAATAAGTTTCAGTGCCTTCACTCACCTGGCGACAATCAATCATCTTTTGCAGGATGTTTACAAGATGTCTAAATAAACCCTGCAAAATGAAATTAATGGACATTAAGCAAAGCAAACAATAACATAAATTTTAACAAGATTACTTACTGGACCATGGTCCTAATCTACTAGGGGTGGTGGGTCTTTGTCAGCTAGACTACGAGGACGAGCTCGGGATGCCACATGCGGTAGATCCTCCTCAGGGCGAGGACTAATGAATGGATGAGAGATATGCATAAACCAATCCATGTAGTCAACTGAGAATGCATGTGGCTGGGAAGCTGCGGTAAGACCACTGACCAAATGATCAGCAAAATGTAGCCACCTATAGTCGATATCCTAAAAAACACCACCATCATATTGCAGAACAGTATCTGGAATCCTCTGCTCGTACCCAAACTGCCGCAATAAACGATCTGGCATATATCTCTGAATGTTCACCCCATACCGGATTAAACCCTGAAATAATGATATCGACTCAAATGGTCGAACTACTTGATGCGGCTGATATGGCATCCAGATAAGGTCACTATATGTCAACCGGTCTAAATGGGCCCTGGCCTCAACGTACCTCGAAATATGACGTCCCACAACATACCGAGCTGCCCGTGGCATCTCCTCATCATATTTGGAATTCACAATCTTTTTTCCTATAAAGTGAAAGTGCTTGTAAATCCATGCCTACATTTTTTAAAAATAAATCAAACTTAACTATTTTCAACAAACAAAGATATATAAAGTTAATTACATTGAAATAAATGAACAATAACATTTTACCTGAACAAGAGTAACGAAGCTAGCAAACTGTTTTGTATTAGCAAGACATGTCAATTGTCCACACATGTCAAGGTCTCTAAATAGTGAAAGGTAGTGGACAAAAATCCAAGTCGCACTCTTATTTGTAAATATAGTGCACCCGAGCACATGCAATAAGAATGCTCTAGCAGCATACTCCCATAACCCATCAATGCAACACTGCTTGTATACCTCCCTCAACCAACTCATTCTTACCTGGGGACCCCGACTCTCTTTCAACTCTTCATTTGCTTGACTTTCTGAAACCCCTAATAACTCTATCAGCAAGTCTTTTGCTTCATCATATGATAAAGTTTCATATGTCGGGAATTGTCCCACAACAGGAATATGAAGAATAGACGACACATCATCTAATGTGATCGTCATCTCTCCTACCGGCAGATGGAATGAAATAGTATCTTTATGTCATCTCTCAACAAAGGTTGTAATTAAGCCTTTGTCAGCAACTTCATACCCAATATTGCATAGAGGGAGCAATCCAGAATTTTCCACAAAACCATACACTTGTGGATGAGGAACGCCAAATTTATTTAATTTTCTACCATGGAAAATCAACTTCAACTCTCCCAGTTCCTATACAAAACCATAAAACAATACAATTCATATTTATAATTGTTATGTACCAAATTAAAATAAAACCAACAAAATAATACAATAAATTATAAATATTTTACCTCACCAGCCCACAACCTATATGCAATATGATCAGCATAACTAACCAAAACAGAAGGATCAGAAGGACCTTTTGGGAATCCTACTGCATCATCATGACGAGGAACATTCTGAACAATAGCAGGTCCAGCTCAATCACGCCTATCTCCTCGCCTCATAGAGGCTGTCGGTCTCTCTCGACCTTCAGGCTGAGATGAACCTCCTCTTGTTCTCGCCATAATCCTGAAATGAAGCATACATATAAACTTACAATTCACACAAACGACAAAACATTCAAGCCATTCCAAAGTCCGAATGACTTACGGTTTGTACAAACTGTAGAACAATATAACATTTCTACTATTTTACGGTTTGTACAAACTGTAAAATAGTATAATATTTCTACTGTTCTACGGTTTGTACAAACCGTAAGTCACTCGAAATTCCGAATGATTTACGGTTTGTACAAATCGTAAAACAGTTTAACAGTGAAAAAAAACGCCACCACCGTCGTCCTCCTCCACCAATCCACCATAACTACCACTACAATGTAAAATTCAACTTACAAGGATGCTTACCTTCTTTTCAATTGCTTGAATGGGTGCTAAAATGGTGGAAGTGGAGGTTACCATGTTGTGGAACGTGAAAATCGTGAAGCAAGGTGCAGGACGTGAATGGAGAACCAACTCAACAACCAAGGTGCAATGAACAAGTAGATTTGCAGTGCCAAAGTGAGGTATGAGCTCTGGCAGTGGAGGTGGAGGTGCAGCCACCGTAGGTGGAATGGGGTGCAGAGGCAAAGTGGAGGAAGAAGCAACGTGAAGGGTGTAAATGAAGGTGGAGGGTATTATGGGATAAAATTATTTTACAAAAGGGTTAAATGGTAAATTTTCTTAGATTATGGAGGTGCAGGAGGAAGCAGTCGAAACCTTACGTAATGGATAAAAACTTTAAATTTGGGCTCGTCTTTTTAAATGGTAAATAAAATTTGATTTGGCAACGTGACAGAGGAACTTAGGGAGTAGCCAAAGCAATGTAAGGTGCGGTGGATAGATAAAGCAATTGGCTTAAACCCAAATTAAGATTAAAAGTGCAGAAATAATAATAATGAAAAAGGTGCAATTTTTTATTTTATTTTATTTCTTTACTTATCAAATTCAAATAGAAGCCTTTTAAGTTCATTTAAAATTAAAATAAAGGTGCATTTTTTTTTCTTATTTCTTTACTTATCAAATTCAAATAGAAGCCGGTTAATTTCACTCCATTATTTGTGCATTAAATTTTATGTATTTTCTTTTTCCTAGTTCATTCGCATTTAATTTGTTTTGTTTGTTTTAAAATATTATCTTGTTTCAAAATAAATATCAATTAAATGTCTAAATGACCGCTCGCGTCATGCGGAGTTTAATTCGAAAAAGTTCCATTATTTCGTTTAGATATTCAAATGACCGCACGCGTCAAATATGTCTCATTCGAATTTTTCTCCTAAAAATATATAAAAATACCAAAATTTCAAAAATATAAAATATAACAAAACTTCCAAAAATAAAAAAAAATATATCAAATACCTCAAACAAATAATTCCTAAAGAACTACGTAACCCTGATTTTCCATCCCCGATGGAAAAACGTACGACCAAGGTCAAACCTTGTCGGGCCTAAAAAATAAAAAATATATATTTCCTTTGTTATTTGCATTTTGTCTTCTTCTGGGAAAAATAAACATTTCCAAAAATCACACTCATTTTACTTATTTAATTCAAGGAACCGTCTTAAGACGGGCGTTGTAGGGGTTCTAAACACCTTCCCCACACGTAACCGACTCCCAGACTCAAAATCTGGTTTCACAGACCGTAGCCTTAGTTTTCAGTTTTTCCCTAGTGTTCCTAATAAACTATGGTGGTGACTCCTTTTCTCAAATTTTCAAACTATTTTTATAATTCTTTTCGGATCGCCGACCCGTCGTGATTCCGGTTGCGACAATATTGTTATAGTCGTTATAACTTTTAATTGGGTTTTGTAGGGTTGAACAAGCGCATTAGAACCTCAAACGGATATTGCAAAATAGTATGGGAGATCTGTGCACATGTTGGGATGCTGTGAACAAGGTCATTATACTCCAACATAACGAAATCAAGGCATCATTTGAGTTGAGTTTGCATGTTGTTAGTCACACTTTGAACGTGACATTGTATAAATATTTGATCGGATATGTGTCAAAATATGCATTAGTGCACATTGTAGAAGAATTTTTAAAGGTTCAAAGCACTGGTTTTAATAGTTCGCAATTTGGATGTGTTATCAGACGTACACACGGTCTTCCATGTGCATGCGAGTTGGCTAGATATCATTTGGGTGTTATACCTCTTACAGAAGTGCACGTAATGTGGACAAGACTTAGTTTCTTAGATATCCCATATACCAGCCTCGCAACACCGCTCATAAACATCCTTTAGCCAACTCAGACGAACATGTTGGCATCTGAGTTGTCTCATCTCCTTCTTTCCATGGCTTGATTCAACTCCCAATAAATCAACAAGTAGCTCAGCAGCTTCACCAAACTCCAGATTATAACAAATGGGAAATCGACCCATAATAGGGATATGTAAAAGGCATGAGACATCATCTAAGGAGATAGTCATTTCACCAAAAGGCAAGTGGAAGGTACTGGTATCCCTTTGCCACCGCTCGACAAATCAAAAAGCAAACCCTTACCAATCTCTTCATAGTTAGTGTTGCATAACGGCAACAATCCACTATAAGTAATAAGCTCCTCAACTTCAACACATGGCAATCCAAGCCTACTCAAATTTCTGCTACGCGATACCATTTTCAACTCTCCTCGATCCTAAACCATAACATCATATATTCAACGAATAAGATGAAAAAACTAAATAACAAATATTGGTCTCAGTCTCATATACTTACCTTGCCCTGCCATAGATTATAAGCAACATGGTGACTATAAGAGAGTAATAGAGAACCATCAATAGGTCCTTCAGGGAATGTCCCAACTTCAGTAGCACTAGACACAACATCATTGCCTCCTCCCCTTTGATCTCCCCTTCGAACAGAGGCTGTGGGCCTTTCTCTTCGATCTCCTTGAGAACTTGCCCCCATAGTTCTAGCCATGAGTCTGCCAAGAACAACAAAAATCAAACAAATAATTTTTTTTTAAAAAAAATAAAATTTCAGTATGAAATGAGTTGCGGAACCACCCATTTCGTAACTTGCATACAAATCTAGGAGTTGCGGAATGGGTGGTTTCGGAACACATTGGGAGGTGTTCAAATGTATTATGGAACCACCCATTTCGCAAAACATTTGAACACCTCCCAATGTTTTGCGGAACCACCCATTTCGCAACTTCCTTACGGATCCTTATGTAAGTTGCGGAATGGGTGGTTTCGCAACACAAAGAGTTTGAAAAAAAAAAACCCACTCCCAAATTACAGATCCCATGAAATCCTCCCAAATACATTGCAAATCTTACAATAGATGATGCGTACCTCAAATGGTTATAAAATACAGTGTTAATCGACGATTTCAGAGTGAAATGGCCAACAAAATGGCAGCTCGGATCCTTGGAGGTGGCACACACAATGATAAAGGTTGAAATAGATGTGTTTTGAAAAATTAAGGTGTAAGAGTAAAATAGTCTTCATAATATAAAAGTAAAGATATTTTTGTCCGTTTTGCAATTTTAAAACTGACCCAAGAACTAGGTGTAGAAAGAAGCAGTCACCTATAGAGTGGTTAAAAGTCGAAATTATTGTCATTACCGTGTTGCCATCAATGTCAATGTCTCTCTTGTCATGTTATCACAGTGTTGTGTCATCAATAAAATCAAGGAATAAAATAATTGTGTAATTTTTTTAGCATTAAAAAACTTCCGAGTATTGATTTTATAAGTTTTGGATTTCACAGTTTGGAAGTTAAAAATTCACTTTTCTATTGTGTAATTTAAAAAGTCTTATGTAAAAGATAGTAAGAAAAAGTTTTTAAGTTGTACAATTTAAGTTAATTGTGTAATTTAAATTTTTTTTCATAAAAAATGACTTTTACATATTCCCAGAAGAAAAATATGAGGTGGAAAAATAAATTCTCCATTCTTCTCCATTAATTAAGCGTTGTTTCTTATAATTTTGATTTTTTCTTTCTAATTCTCGGTTAATTTTAATAAATGTTATAAATATTCTTTGTTCAGAATTTGGATTAATTAATTCAAAATATTATGTTTTGAATTATATAATTTAAAATATTATATTTTAAATAAAACTAAAAGAAATTAAATATTATGTTTTGAATTATATAATTTAAAATTGTTTATTTATAACAATCTAAATTTTACAATTGAAATTTTTCTAATTGGAGAATTCAAAACTAATTTTTTTACTTCTAAATTAGTTAATCTATAGTTTCTCTTTTTACTTTTGATTGATCAACTTGGAAGTTTGTTTTTTAATCAAAATATCACATTATTTTTTATCCAAAAGTTCACTTGGACTATGAAAGAGAAACCCCATTAACCAATCCTAAAGAGAAACTCCATCTTTCCCAATCCTAATAGTAAATAATACATACTCGTTAATAATATTGCTTCGCTTTTTGTGTGTTGTTGTTCCAGAGCAAGGACTAAGATGACCTATGCATTTTACAATTTCAAAGAGATATAGAAACGCAGAGAACAAAATGGGTATTTGAATAAAGTAGGAGTGTAGGGGAAAATATAAGGGTGCTGAAAGTAATACCCATTAATCGATTTCAGTATAAGACTATCTAAAACTTGCCCACTCAGAATTTACCCAACGTGAACCTGGTATATATTCTTATACTTATTATTGATAAATTTAAGTTTCATTTATTTTCTTATTATTTTTTAATTTTAATCCTACTTGTTTAAAAATATGATTTAACATGTTCTCAAACAAGTGGGTGATAATCTATTTGTAGAACAAGTTGACATCTTTGTTAGCATATTTTTGCGTTCAATGGCAAGTGCACCAGTTGCTCATGTAGAAAATAATAAATATATATCGTTTTCTTTTAAGGAACTTATGCAATACACAACAATAATTATAATTATAATAATATTAGAATAAAAAACAATTTCATAGCTTAAGTGGTTTATGCAGAAAATAAATTAAACAAAAAATTTAAATATTTTTATAATTTTATGTCAAATCTTGGATAGTAGAATAAGGTTAAGGATCGATAATATGAATATTGTTAGGATTAGACTTCACCATATTGTTAACACTTTTTGCGTTCAATGACAAGTGCACTAGTCATGTAGTAAGTAATAAATATATCGTTTTCTCCCAATCCAAGGGACTTATGCAATACACAACAATAATTACTATTATAATAAAATTAGCCAAAGAGCAATCCCATAGTTTAAGTGGTTTATGTGAGAAAATAAATTATGCAAAATAAATTAAATATTTTTATAATTTATGCTAAATTTAAGATGGCAGAATAAGGTTAAGGATCAATGATATGAATATTGTCGGGATTAGACTTTAACATACTTCACTCTCATGCATAAAAACAATTACCTTCTTTTCCTAACTAATGCCAATGTCAACCCACAATAATACCCAAACCTTAAGTCCTTAGGTGAATGAGCCTAATCTTACCTATTATCCGCCAATTCCTTCATCACTTATATGAAAAGACTTGCAAGCACCATAGGGGTTTAAGACAACAAACAAATAATGTTCTATTCCTAGATACAAGCTTTCATTAGGTATTCCAATTCAAATCTAATTACTAACAATATTTTCTAATACTTTTAGAATCAAAGTGTCAAGCCATGAATCTATACAATAGGCATTAAGCGCAAAATTGAAATACTGACATTGAAAGGAAAAGACATATATACAAACACAATATTGACTACATGAGAGTTTGGTAGGTTACATCTAACCTCAACAACAATGGGTTTAGTTTCCCATAGACACAAGAACCCTAAACATACAGGATGAATAGTGGATGAAGAAGATTACACAAAAAATCCTAAAGTTGTTGTCCAAGACTGACTCTTTTTCTCCTCTGACTCTGGGTGTATAAACCCTAACGCAACCACTTAATAAATAAAAGTTGAACCACCTTCGTGCCCTACTCAACTTTAGTGGCATCGAGCACAACTCCTTCTGGAAGACCCAAGATCCAACCCACACCAACGCAACTCCAGTGGTTTCGGGTGCTACTACGTTGCATTGTCTCTTCTTTATATTCCTTCATGGGCCTTCTATCCATTTTTCTCCTTCATGGGTATTTTGTGTATCCTTCTTCCTGTGGTTCAATATTTTTCTCTAAATCCAATGCTTTATGTTCTCCTTTTAGGCAAATAAGGAAAATTAGTGTAACTTACCATTCTAAAAAACAAGTAACCAATTTATTAATAGAAACCTAATAAAATAAGGAAATAAGCAGGGTTCAAGTTTAGAAAGAGTTGAATTCATGGTAAAAATTGGGTTCAAAATATAATAAAAATATATGTTATCACATACCTCTCTCTCTTGCATAAAAAAATTACCTTATCTTCCTAACTAATGCCAATGTCAACCCACAATAATACCCTAACCCCAATTCCTTTAGGTGAATGAGCATAAGCTTCCCTATTAACTATCAATTCCTTGATCAATTATATGGAAAAGACTTGCTTTTGTCACAAGGGTTTAAGACAAAAAATAAATCATGTTCTATTCCTAGACACAAACCTTCATTAGGTATTTTGATTCAGATCCTGATTATGAATGATACTTTCTAACACCCTGAAAATCAATTATCATGTCATCAATCAACACAACAATCATTAAGTATAGAATGCAATTATTAACATTGAAAAGAAAAAAAAACATACATATAAACACAACATTGATTTTGGAAGGTTACATCTAACCCCAACAACATGGGCTTAGTTCCTCATAGACATGAGAACCCGAAACATACAAGATGAATTGTGGAAGAAGAAGATGATTACACCAAAATTTGTAAAGTTGTCGTCTAAGGCTGACTTTTTTTCTCCTCTGGCTCTATGTGTCTAAACATAATCAATCACTAAATAGACTTTTGAACAATGGTCGTGCCCGACTCAACTTTAATGGTTCCGGGCGTAACTCTTCCTACAAGGCCCAAGATCCAACTCGTGCCCAGCACAACTCTAGTACCACTAGGCACAAATTCGATGTATTGTCTTCTTTTTGCATTCGTTCATGGGCCTTCTATCCTTTTTTCCTCCTTTATGGGGATTCTGTGTATCCTTCTTCATGGGCTTCAATATTTTTCAATAAATCTAGTGCTTTATGTTCTCTTTTTAGGCAAAATAAGGGAAATTAGTGCAACTACAAAAGTAATCAATTATTAACAAAAGCCTAATAAAATAAAGAAGTAAGCAAGATTCAAGTTTAGAAAGAGTCGATTTCATGATAAAAAAAATGAGTTCAAAATTGATCCATCCCAGAAACGGGTGAACTATATGACTTTTCCAAACTTAACTACGATCCTCATCCTATGTTTCCTAATATAACACTCTTTAGCACAACAATATACTTCCATCCAGGGTCATTTTTTATCCAAATCCCTATTATTTCATGAAGGCACTTAAAAGAAATTAAAGCAGAATCTCCTCATTAATTTGGCATTAATTATGAATAATATATTGAACAAAGATGTCACAACCGGGGTCACGACCGGGACGGCGAACAAAAAAATAATTTTCATTTTCAAAACAGAGGAGTCGCCACCATAATTTATTAAAGGAAAATTATGGAAAACCAAAAACAAGATAAGGCAAGTTAGCAAAAACCAGATTTCAGGTCCGGGAGTCGGTTACGTGTGAGGAAGGTACAAGCACCTCACAACGCCCGTCAAAAGACGGTACCTTTAATTAAACAAGCAAAATAAAGGAATGT
>Ga0209700_108708_pt1 | contig 12676 bp, 6 predicted proteins | sample SiratroredBW_FD_187528 | JGI IMG/M metagenome (GOLD analysis project Ga0209700, IMG submission 187528) | Root nodule microbial communities of legume samples collected from California, USA - Siratro red BW (SPAdes) (version 2) | ecosystem: Host-associated > Plants > Roots > Nodule | place: USA... | reverse complement strand
CCCTTCCATGGAAAACTTTCTTTTATAGCAGCAGGGTTAAATTTGTAATTTCCTCATGTCTATTATTGGAATTTTGAAAATTATGGAGGTGCAGGAAGATGATATGGAGGTGCAGGAAGAAGCAGTCCTAAAGTAGAAACATACCCGATTGGGAATAAGAACTAACTACTTGTGCAATAGCTACACATCAGAAGCCGAAATTTGCCAATGTTAGACACTTAAACTAATCAGTTACATTTTCCGATCTTTTTGGTGAAGGGGATACTCCACCAATATATTATTTTCTTGAGTTGAATCAAACAAAGTTACATACAAAAGTTTGTCAATAGCCATCTTGATTGGTACTAATGAGTAAATTTTATTTTCCTTTTGTTGAAGCGGGAAATGCAATATATATTTGTATAGCACAAGAGAACAATGGTTGGTTGATAAAGATTGAATCAATTCTAGTTGAAAAGAATAATAAAGATCATGATTCAGTTGCAGACTCATTCAGTTCAAACCCTTAGCTGGTTTTTGTACAAAATTGAATGGACCACTATGAACAACACAATGCCACCAAATCGAATATGTAGCATTATCATCTAACAAAATTTTTCATATAACGCTTGTTCAGACATATACCACTTCATAGCAAAACCACTCCCCATATTAGAAATCCTGTTACCATTACAAGACTTCTAATTCCCAAGTCACAGTTGCCAAGGTTGTAGCCTGAGGAATCTGAATTTGTAGAATTCATGGATGGAGCTGTGAAGTTACCTAAGGTGCCATTTTTGCCAAGACTGCAGATTTGCACAAACATGTCCTTGTGAGTAATTACAACACAAACAAAACATAAAATGAGAATGAATCAAATAAGCAAATGGTATCTTACCTTCCAGGAAACAAACAAGAACCATGACCTACAATCATTGAAAAAAAAACGTGTTAATTATCCTAGAAAATGTAAACATGCTAAAGCTAATCCAATCCAATACTAGAGAACAACAACTTACTTGGATCTGAGGTGGAGATGGTAGCTACACCGTTGAAATCACATGCATCAGGAGCTTTTCCCATCTTATGATAGTAAGTGTCAAAAGCATAATTTGCATGAGCAATCACATTGTCTGGTTCATAGCATGGTTGCCCTTGCAGCAATGGAGAGCATTCCACCTTGCCTGGTCCACATGCCCAATCTAATGCAGCCTGCAGCATCTTCGGATCAGCACCATCTTTTGCAATGCAGAAGGTTTGGTTGCTGGTATCATTTGCTAGAACTGCTCCTGAATCTGTCAAGTGAAGAATGTAGACAGGTGATCCATTTGCATCAAAAAGTCCCCAGTTCTTCTCAGATAAAGGCCCTGGCTTGGTATCCTCGTTGTAGAGCTCATAGATGTAAGTACTAACAGCAATTCCAGGATGTTTGGGAGTTCCAGTTTTGTTGAACACGTGCTTGATCAGATTGCTGTTGTAAGTGTTGGCATTGTCCACAGTTGCATCAGGTTCGTTGGAGCCACCTTTTGAGGGCCACCCTGACTCGGTCACCACTACAGGAATGTTGCTGTAGTTCAGAAAAGTCATGGCAAAGTATGCAGCATCAACCATGGCATCAAAGACATTGGTGTAGTGAAGAAGGGTATTTGAATCCACAGCTTCTTTGTTGGGAGGGAGAGTTTTGAAGAGTGCATAGTCTAATGGAATCACTCCATTTGATTGCATGTAGTCATAGTAAGGGTAAATGTTTAGCATTAGATAAGATCCAGTGGATTGCAAGAAATCAAGTAGAGGGACTAAGACTGGATTGAGTGAACGGTTAAAGAAAGCCTGGGAAGGTGGAAATGAATCAAGGATGATGGAAGAGGAAAGGGGTGTGGAAACTTTAACTTGGCGATCAAGATTCGAAGCAACAAGGGCTGAATGAATGTACTTGATGGCGCTGACAAGTACTTTTGCCGCATTTGGGAGGGATGTTAAAACATCAGAACCAACACAAATGGCTGTGATGTTGGTGGCTGGATAATGTGCTACCACATTGCGGGAAACCCAGTTGGCAGCTGTGGAATTCGATTGACCAATTGCTAGGAGCTCTTCATTAGGTACAGTTACAACAACTTGAATGCCCGTTTTTGCAAGTGCAAGGAGCATAGCTTGGTCGGCATCATATAGTCGAACATGCCGGATTTGCTGGGCTTTAAGTAGAGCTACTACTTGAGTAGGGTGTGGCATATCAGAGAGATCCGTTCCAATGTTCACTCCAATAAATGGTTCTGCAAGATACAAAACATTAAGATACCTTACAAACAAGATTTAAGTCCTCACACAATGGAGCACTCAAGTTGGAACTTGGAATGGAAGCATATGCAATGTGCACATTTTGTTTGTTCCAAACAATCCAAGTTTAATTTGGGGGGTAGTATAATTTCTGATGATATGCTATCTGTGAAGATTACCTGCAAAACTTTTAAACAATAGAATAGTTCTTCCAAAAGTATAAATCTTTTCCAAAAATAACTTCTCCAATTTCCACTATACACACATCCAAATGTTGGGGGGAAATGACAATGCATGGCTTAATAGAAGGACAAAAGAACCGTCCTATTCAATATAAAATATCTGAATCCTACTGGTGGACCGCATCCAAGATCAACAACCAAAAAACACCTGACTATTTTAAAAAAATGTGTTATTAAATATTAGCCACGAGCTAAATCTCAGAATAAAAATGTTATGTAAACATACAAACTCTGCTAGAACACACACTAACCAATCATTCACTATCCTAAATCATGATTCTCAACATTTAGAACCAAATAAATCTCAAACAACATTCTGAGATACTAATCCACAGCAAGGGTGTGCTACTCCGTGTCAAAATGAAAAATGTGTATTTGGGCCTTGATAAGGCAAAGCATAAGTAAGTTTTACTCATGAAAACAGCAAGGAATCCTACGAGAACTAAACAAGTTAAAGCTCAAGAAGAACCATGCAGGTTAAACAAAAGTGAGTTTTGCAGTGATTTCAGAACAAGGCAACCCCATGTACAGAAAACAGACCAAAGGGCAACGAAAGATTCAGAATACAAGAACAACTTCAAAAAAGAGGAAAACATAGGATCTCTTAGCAGCATAGTAAGCAAAGAGGGAGGGGGTAAAAGGGTCCACACTCACCGTCATCAGCTACAACAAGAGACACTGCAAAAAGCAGAAGAAGAAAATGCACAGCCATTTAGATTCAATGGCTCTCAGAAATCTGGAGAGAAGTGTCAATAATGAAAGAGAGAGACAGAGAGAGAGAAAGAGTGTGAATAGAGACCAGAAGGAAATGAAAACCACAAGAGTAAAATGAAAAGCAGGAAGTGGGGTAAAGCTGTTCGAGAATATATGACTGTGTTCGAGAGGGGGCTACAAGATCAAGACAGAAATCTACGTGGAAAGGTTGTCAGACAAATCAAACGGCTAAGGAATCATCCTTCGATCAAGTTTCACTGTTAACATACATTAAACAACCATATGCAAGTGGCTGAAGAATTAGCCCGAGACCAAGAAAACAAGAAACAAAACCAGGACTTAAGATTAAGGCACCTTTTTCTCTCTCTATTTCTTTTTTTGGTCACTAATATCTTCATTTTACAATGTGAAAACATATGTAGTTGTCCAAATTATGAGGTGCTTAAATAAATTTCGGCTTTTGTAAGACTCGAATATTTTTAGAAAGAATCGAGCTTGCTTAACAGTTGGACCAAGCATTGAATAATCCTTCTGCAGTTTGAATAATTTAAGCCATGCTATTAATGAGGTTCCAAATTTAAATCTTACACGAAACAATCTATAATGTTTTAACTCACCTAATATGTAACATAATTTTCTTTCTTTTCAATCAACTAAAAGTTACAATTAATATAATAAAATAAACCTACAAAGATATAAAATCAAATATTAAAAAAAAATACACCTTTCACCTCTTTGTTCTTCCTCCTTATTTGGAATAGTAAATGGAGAATGAATGAGTGTAAGTTGGTATAAATAATAAATGTTACACTTTTATAATAATAAAAATATTGATGTGTTGTTATTATTATTACTATGTTTGTGTTGTGTGTGCATGTGGAGGAGAAGACATGCACCTGTTCTTCTAGCCGTTACAGTACGGTTGGTTCTTTGTTGTGTTGTATTAATAGCTGTGAAGTGTCTGACCCTCTGTTTGTTTGTTTGCATCTCTTACCTGGAACCTCTATACACATCTTTTGTGTTTTTTAAAAGATGGAAACAAACAAGGAATAGTGATTGCATCAGTTCTGGGTGAAAGTTAATCTGAGCATGAGTTCCGTTGAACATGTCACACTCACTTTTACAAATAATAACACAAAATTTAACTGTCATTAAAAAAACAACCTACCTCAACCCGTTTTTGCGGAACCAATGGCCCAATATTTTTCGTACGTGCATGTTAAAATTCAAAGACACATCCACATTATTTGAAAAAAATAAGGTTATTTTTAGGCATGTTTTACCATGTAATTGAAGTTTGGGTCAATGAAAACACCGAAAAGAACCTCACTGGACCGTGACAGTAGTAATAGCATGATAGAATGGGGCATCGTATCTGTTCTTAGGGATTTGGTAGCTACCAATTGGTCCACACTCTGTAAATTGCTGTTATTATTAGATACGCCGTAACACCGCCATTTATGCCATACGCTACAACCCTTTCACTTTTCACTGACTTCTTTTCTCCATGCTTTTCCTTAGATCTTTTTTATTCATTTCTAAATTAATATTTATTTTATTTTAAACTTTAATTGCTTAATCATTGAAACGATGGTTGAATAAAAATATAACCTGATTGATCATAATTTCTTTTTAGAGAATTTTTTTTTATCTATATAATATTTTCGTATTGTCTTTTATGGGTAATTCTGTTAATGTTTTGGTTTTCAGATTTAACAAAGGGAATATCTCTTTAGTTTCGCTTTTGATTTTGTGTTTTTGGTGGATGTATTTGTAGGTCATAAGTGTATTTTTTTGACTTCTTTCACAGTTTGGGATTTTGCTTTTGCTTGGAGTAGAAACAAATTTCAAATAAAGCGCTTGAATTATGTTTTATAGGTAATTAGTTTTAACTTAAAAGACACAATTTTGATTTAGTAAAATGATTATATAGTTATTTTTGTAATTGATTATGAATCTTTTGTATGTGCATGTGTTATGGTGGGTGTTTTGTCACCATGGTGTTATTTTTTTGAATGAATTTTAAATGTTGAATATACATATAATTATCTAATTGGTGAAAAAAGTTCTATTTGCGATGTTAATTTCGTTAGGATTAATAGTTTGAGATTGATTTCTTTTGTTAATTATGAAAGTTCTATATTTGCGGAATTCATGAGATGATACGCTCATTAAATGATTTTAGTTTCAATTCAACGAACATGTAATTTAGGTAATTAAATAAATTGTGGAATGACTCTAATAGAAGTATAATTCATCTCATATGAAAAAAATAAAAAATAAAAAATCTTCATGTATTTTGCATCTACCTTCAACATGCTTTCTCTAAATATTAATAAATTAATATTTGATTGTATAGTGTCATGTATTTTTTTACAATGAAATGTGAATTGAAAGTGGTATTATATGGATAAATAACAATAATGGTGGTATTATTGTAATAAATATATGTATAGGTAATGACTAAGGAGATGTTACAAGTTGTCGATGTGTGTTAAGTATTAAATTACTAAAATTTGTTTATATGTTTATATTCTAATAATACACTTAAAAAGACAAATATATTATGTGGTGAAAGTCTATAGAATTTCTAACGTTAAGTCGGAACTGAAAAGTTATCTATATTAATGAGATGGGTGAAAACAATCTAATACTAACCATCCGAAAATAATTATCATTGTATATTTGTATAAATGACATATGTATCTAATTCTATATTAATTTATTTTATATAATTAATTCAAGTATGTAGTAACATATATCTATGAGAAGAATATTTATGTATTTTAAATATTTTAATAAAATTAAAATACGGATGTTATAACACTTTTTCAATAAAATTATATCATTGCTATAGTCATTTTGAATTTGAAAAAAAAAAAAAAAACATATCACATGGCGTCGAAATAGAATAATATAAAATTCTTCTAACTTTATTCAACAGTACTGTGTTACCCCATTTTATTATTATCTTGATTCAATTATGGTGAAGGTCCAAACTTTCGAACATTTGGATCTTTAATTTTTTTTACATTATATCAATTAAATTATTTCTTGAAATTTTCAGAAATAAGTATGTTAAAATAATATGTATATATATATATATATATATATATGATTAAATATTTATTCAGTATTTTAGAATAATGACTAAAATTGCAGAAAAAAAATTATTACAAAGTAAAAATTGAAAAAAAATCAAAATTATAAATTAATCTTTTAATTTCCATTTTGTATGAATTTAGAGTTAGTCTACCTTGAACCAATATCGAATATACTTACTAATTAAATTGTATACATTAAATACATTTATTTTAAAATTGTTTAACTTTATTCCAACTGCGAATCTGATACTAAAACGATATATGAAGAAACTATAAAATAGTAATAATATATTTCAGTTGTAATACATAATTCAAAATCAACCACTCGTAACTCTTCCAACATGACAATAAATATATTTTTCATTCCAAAATCATATGTACTAATTACTACTATTCAACTCTCAAATTAAGTTAAAAGTAATTTAAAAAAGAAATCAACAATATCACGAATAATTACAATATTTCAACTTTGTAAGATTAATCTTTAAAATTGTTCTCTTTTAAATAATTATATTATTTATTTTATTATTGTTTTGATAAAAAAATACTACCCTTTAACTCATATGATTAAATTTATATTTTAAAAATATTTTATATCTAAATAAGGTTTGAAAATTAAAAAATAAATGAAATAACTTTTATGAAGTATTGTGATTAAATAAAATGAAAAAAAATAAAACAAATAATAAAAAGGGGAAAAACAACTAAAAAATATTAATTAATTATTTTAAAAAATATTAATTATTATAAGAAGAGATAAAAATGCATCTAATCTTAACTTAAAAAATTTAACTTGTAAATTGACAGAATGAAAGAAAACATGAGAAGTGAAAAGGAAAAAAAAAAACAAATTTAGAGTAAGGAATTGTAGGAATTTTTAGTCTTTATGTTCTAGTTGTTGAAGTTTTTGATCACTCTTACCTAGTCTAAATAGAAGATAATTTTTTCATACCCAATACCCTATATTTATACCTTCTCTATTATGTATTTTGGTGTGAAATTTAAACATAACTTAGTTATTATTAATGATTTAATATTAAATCTTAACAAGTTAACAAAGCAGTCAATAGTCCAATACAGAGTGTGTTAATTTATGTGGATTGTAGTTTATTAACAATTGAATTGGACCCCTTAGTTGGGTCTTTCCTGTTGGACGCGTATTTATATAATTTTAGATCATAAATGAATTAATTTTCACATCCCCTAATTTTATTTTGGACCTAAAATTCACTCCCTAGCCCAGATGGGACAGAAGCAGAATAACTCTAACTCATATCCCAAGTAATCTAAATGTAGTCTTGCACTTTGAACAAAGCATCTTGGTAGACAAATAGATTAATATATTATCTGTAACATAGTAATAAGCTTTTAGTAGTTTCATTAGATACAACATAAACTTAAAGTCTGAAGGTGTTTGTATCATCTGTCAGACGAATTACTTGCATCTTATATGATCTACTTATAAAAAATATCATCTTTCAGATAAAGTTCCTCCATGTTTCACACTTTGTTGTATTAAGTATTTAATCATAATCATATGAATCATGAACTTTTCTTTAACAACATAGATAGTATATATTATTGATTAAGTCAAATAAGACATATCTTAACAATCATCACATTATGTGATTTAAAATGTCAAGGAGTGTGTCAGTTGAGATATTTTTTAAATGTTGACCCATACAGAATTGATTTTTGTATGTTTAGAATATATTAAATGTAACCCCTCAATCCCCTAAAAGAAATACACAATAGTCATCTCTCTTTGTCCATCACTTATTTCTTATCTTCTCTCTCTCTCCCTCTCCCAGACTCCCCTTCTCTCTAATTTTCCTTCTCCATACCTTATCAATTTTCTCCATACCTTATCAATTTTAGAATTTGATCACACCCTACAATAGTTGAGAAATTATAGATCATTTTTATCTATTGAAATTTCAAACAGAGTAAGTTCCTGTTTACTTCAAAGATCCCTTGTTATTTGCTTTTTCTTAAGTTTTTGTTATCAATCTTGGTAGGGACAGTTATAGGAGAAATATTTATCTCAACTTAACTAAGATCATACTGAAATATGATTTTATTTGGATAACTTGTTCTAGATCCCTAAAGATTGGGTTATTCTCACTAACTAGATTTAGAGAAAATGTTTTTGGGATCGTCATCTCAAGTCAGGGAAGCTATTAACTTGTTTTTCATATTAGTTAGTAACTTTCAAATAAAAATTAGGATAAAAGACTTAAATATATGATTATCAGTGCTCAAGTATTTCTTACAAATTTGATTAGTCCTTTAGCATTTAATACTTAATGAGATTGATCGATTATCTTGATTTGGTGTGAATAATTGACTTGATTTAAGTAATGATGTTAGAAAGTAGCATTTGAGAACTTTTGATTATTGTTTGATGAATTAAATATGACTTATGATAAGATTTTGATAGGTTTTAAAGATTTGAGATAAGTATTATTGAATTGTGAATTGTAAAATTGTTAGTTTGATAAATAATATATGTTTTAAGTTTTTCAATGGTAACTCATGTTAGGGGTTCTAAATATGAAATGACTTATTTATGAGTTTTAATTATGATGAGATTGGTTAATTATGTGCGTAGTATAAACTAACTTTGATATTGATAGCTTGATATATAAGAAATGCTTTTGAATATTGTGAATTGTTATATATATGTTATATTGAGAGTTGAAAGAAAATCAAGGTACCATGATTACATATGCATCTATATGCTTCAATATTGAATTTATATGATATGTGATAACTAAATCATGTGTTCATACGTAATCCTTTTGGTTTAAATGAAACTAATATATTGGGGATTGAAAGGAAATCAAGGTATCATGGTTACATATATCTCTATATGCTTTAGTATTGAATTGATATGATGTGTGATGACTGAATTATATGTTTATATTAACCATTTTAGTTGAAATGAAACCAGTGCATTGAGAATTGAAAGGAAATCAAGGTACCATGGTTACATAAATATTTATGCTTTAGAACGATTGAATTGATATGATATGTGATATGAGTGATTGAAATGAAATCAAATTACTGGATATTGAAATGAAATCAAAGTATCGGATTGCATATGAATTTATGTGGTATGACTAAGATTGAAATGAAATCAGGGTATCGGGATTGCATATGAATTTATGTGGTATGACTAAAATGAAGTCAATATGAGTGAAGTGAAATATGTATTATTGAAATGAACTAAAAATGATGGTAATTGAAAATAAATTCATGTGTGCTTTGTATGAAATGATGTTCTTAGTATTAAAACTTTATATGACAAACTTTAAACAAATTCTTATGAATGATTAATACTGTTGTTCTTTTAGCATGTATTAAGTATATTATAAAAATTTATTTTCACCAGCTTATCCTTGTTTAATTTTTTTTTGTGATGACTATACTATATACATGAGCATATACGAATACAAGTGCAGGAATATGTGAAAAATCGTAGATTTTATTTTTCTTTGTTGGATTTACTGTATGCTAGGCAATGTATATATTTTGAATATTACATTAAATATGAGGATAATCATATATTATGATGTAGAATTTTTATTATTACACAAAAACTTACATGTGTTTCTAATATATATATATATATATATATATATATATATATATATATATATATATATATATATATTGTGATTAATGTTTTCTTTAAACAAATCTTAATATAAAAAAGATTATCAATTTATAATTAAATGACAAATATTTATATAATAATTGGGTGATATAAGTTTAATTTTATAATAACTAATAAATTTGTATAATATAATCTTTAAAACTAAAATCTTTTTTTTTTGGAAAATAATTTTTAATATTAATTTCGAAACCTTTTAAAAACTACTTATAAGATCATTTATTCCACTTAATCAGACCAACAATAAGTTCCTATTTTGGTAAGAAGAAAAAGAAAATGAAACCAGCTATAAGGAAAAAAAAATATTTAGCAAAATTTATATTTTAATTTATTTTGATACTATCTAATCGTAAAATGGATAAATGATTAATCTAAAAAGTCTATAAAATATAAACAATTTATATTTTTAGAGATATAGAATGTATATGTTAAAGTGTTTAACTTAATTCCATATTATACTATAAATACTTTTATATATACATACTAATTAAAGGAACATAGAAATTTATTAAGGATGATTGATCAAATTCTTAAAATAAGATTAGTTATGCTCTAGTCTTATATTTGAAAAGTCTAGGAGTTGAAATAGTAGAGTAGCTAAAAATAGATAGATATTAGCTCAAGACTCTCAACATAATTTATTGTTGCATAAGTGTTCAGTAATGTTACATGTTAATGCGGTAAATAAACATAAATGATAGAAATACACACTTTACTTTAAATTTTTATACATATTTCATTTACACCTCAATAGCTTTAACTATATACTTTACATTTTATTATTATTATTATTATTATTATTATTATTATTATTATTATTATTATTATTATTAATTGTTATGTATTTTATTATTGGTGTTAGGTTGTATTTTAAAATATTTTTTTTATCAAATTTAAAACAAAGCCAAATAGCATATTTTCAAGCAGGCACAAAATTTTTAAGTAACATAATGGTTAAAAAGTATATTAAGACTGTATGGTGAAATTATAAGTTAAAGACTTTATAAATGTAAATGAAAAAAAAATCAAACATATATTTTTTATATAATTTTTTTTAATAAAATACATTTTGAAGGTATTTATAATTTATTTTTGTAAATATTTTTAAATTTTAATTTGTAATTGAATTATTTAAATTTCATTTATTTTATTTTTAATTGTTGTATATTTTTCATGTTCTGTATTTTTACAAATCTCATTCCATATCTTAATATCTTATTATATTTCTATTTCAAATTTAAAATAAATTAAAAAAAATACTTTTAAAACACACACGCACACTATTTATATATATATATATATATATATATATATATATATATATATATATATATATATATATATATATATATATATATATATATATATAAACTACCATATATCAATATAAAAGTATTCAATTATAGTACCGAAATATTAAAATAAATGTTGTAAATAATAAAATAATTAAAAAAATGTTATAACGTAAAAATATCTAACTAATAATAATTATAAATTTATTTCCTTAATCAAATAAAAGATTAAATATAGTTTTTTTTTTACCTTGTGAAAACAACAAATTCATATTTTCTAGGTATATGAATAAATAATTTAATCAAATAATGCCTTATATATAAAAAAGAATAAAAGGATAACATATTTAATGTTTAAAAAAAATATGAATACTTATAAAAAGATGAAAGCTAGCATTTTAAAATAATGCTACTTTGAATAGTGTTTACAAAGTGATACTAAAAATAAGTTTGTCTACTAAGGTCACACAATCTTTTAAACTTTTTAAAAAGCAAAAAAAAATTAAAATGGCTAACATAATATAGTCATACACAAATAAAAAATTTGTTCACACATAAATTAAAAATAAAAATATAAAAAAATTATATGGTAAATAAATTTATTTTATTTTATCCTAAAAATACTTTAAAAAAACTTATCAAAGTTCACAATTAATTTTAATATTGATATTATATTGTTTTTATTAAAAACATTATTTTTTTTCCATATTAAAACTTAAAAAATAATTATATTAATTATTTTATCTCATTCAAAACAGATCTTTAATATAGATTAGAGTTAAGAATCCAACCGGGTCATACCCATGGCAAATTCGGGTGTGGTCCCTCTCTCTCATATATATATATATATATATATATATATATATATACTCCCATTCTCAACAACCCATTCATTTTTGCAACAAATTTGCAAATGAAATTTCAAATACCAATGTAAATGTGAAACCCTCCCTCCAATTCCTCACGCGAATTTGAACCTGTTAACATCATGATTCCTACATGTCTTTCGATAGACTCTCCTCTCCACTCCCTCGAACAACTTCCTCTGTCACAGGGCCGAAAATTGCTGCATTCCCTCGCTTGCGAGCCCTCTCTGCAACTTGATGCTGTTGTGAAAAAGGAAGAAGGAAATTTCGATTCTCTGGTAAATTATTATTATTATTATTATTTTATAAGCTGGCAGTGCTGATGTGAGTGTGAGCAATTCATTATCTAAGTTCTTTTGAATGAACTACTTTAGTCTAGAAATCAGATATCTGGTGACGTTAGGCTTGCCGACTTGAGTGTTGAGTTGTTTTGGTTCTTTCTTCAGTGTGTAGAGTTTTTTTTTTTTTTTTTTTTTTTTTTTTTTTTTTTTTTTTTTTTTTTTTTTTTTTTTTTTTTTTTTTTTTT
>Ga0209700_108707_pt1 | contig 12677 bp, 2 predicted proteins | sample SiratroredBW_FD_187528 | JGI IMG/M metagenome (GOLD analysis project Ga0209700, IMG submission 187528) | Root nodule microbial communities of legume samples collected from California, USA - Siratro red BW (SPAdes) (version 2) | ecosystem: Host-associated > Plants > Roots > Nodule | place: USA... | reverse complement strand
ATCTGTTTTTCAGTATACTGGTTTTCCAGATTTCATATTTGTCTGCAGTGCACTGATTCTGTTTGATTGGTTTTCATATTTGTAAATTGTTTGAACCTTTGCAGATTGCATTCTAAGTTTCTTTAAAAATTTTGTATTCTCACATTGAAAAGCAAATTTGCGAAAAGATTTTAAAAGGGTTCAATTCACCCCCCCCCCTCCCCTCTTGAACTTAGGCCAAACACTTATTTTAACAGTTTACTATTTCTTTTTTATTTTTTTAGCATTTTTCGCATTTTGTTTTCTATTTCACCTATCCAAACTTGTCCAAAAATTATGGAATTTTTTGTGGTGTTTTATTGGAAGGGTTAGAGATTTTAACAACGATACGTGGAAAATTCTAAAAGTTCTTTTAAAACAAATATTAATAAGTGAAATATTTTTTTTTCAAAATTTTGCGATTTACTATTTGTTTTTTTATTTTTTTATTATTTTTGACATTTTATTTTCAATTTCATCTATCTGGACTTGTCAACAAATTCTAGAAATTTTGATGTTGTTTTATTTTATGGTTTAGAGATTTTAACAAAGAAATTTGGAAAATCATGGAATTTTTTTCAAAAAAATATAGACATTTGAAATCCAAAATTCTTTGTAAATTCCTTCGTTTACTATTTTTTTTTTCAGCATTTTGGTAATCTTTTTTTCCTATTTCACCTGTCCAAAATTGTTAAAAAATTCTAAGCATTTTTGTGACGCTTTACGGTACGGATTATAAAATTTATCAAATAATTCTAGAAAGTTCTTGAATTTTTATTAAAAAAATAGAGATACTTTAAATACAAAATATTTTCAGAATTCCATCGTTTACTATTTTTTTTATTTTTATTTTGCTAGCATTTTTGGCATTTTGTTTTGTATTTCACTTATCCAAACTTTTCCAAAAATCATGGAATTTTTTGTAGTGTTTTATTGGAAGGGTTAGAGATTTTACCAACGATTTCTTGAAAATTCTTAAAGTTCTTTTAAAAAAAATATTGATATGTGAAATATTTTTTTTTTCAAAATTCTGCGGTTTACTATTTGTTTTTTTATTTTTTTATTATTTTTGACATTTTATTTTCAATTTCGTCTATCTGTACTTGTCAACAAATTCTAGAAATTTTTATGTTTTTATATTTTATGGATTAGAGATTTTATTAAAGAATTTTGGAAAATAATGGAATATTTTTCAAAAAAATATAGACATTTGAAATCCAAAATTCTTAATAAATTTCATAATTTACTATTTGTTTTTTTTTATTTTTTCAGCATTTTAGTAATCTTTTTTTCCTATTTCACCTGTCCAAAATTGTGAAAAAATTCTAAGCATTTTTGTGGCGCTTTATTGTACGAATTATAGAATTTATCAGAGAATTCTGGAAAATTCTTGAATTCTTATTAAAAAAATAGAGATACTTTAAATACAAAATATTTTCAGAATTCCATCATTTACTATTTTTTTTTTATTTTGTTAGCATTTTTGGCATTTTGTTTTGTATTTCACCTATCCAAACTTTTCCAAAAATTATGGAATTTTTTGTAGTGTTTTATTAGAAGGGTTAGAGATTTTACCAATGATTTCTGGAAAATTCTTAAAGTTCTTTTAAAAAAAATATTGATATGTGAATTTTTTTTTTTAAATTCTGCGGTTTACTATTTGTTTTTTTATTTTTTTAATATTTTTGACATTTTATTTTCAATTTCGTCTATCTATACTTGTCAACAAATTCTAGAAATTTTTATGTAGTTTTATTTTATGGATTAGAGATTTTATCAAAGAATTTTAGAAAATCATGGAGTATTTTTCAAAAAAATATAGACATTTGAAATCCAAAAATTCTTCGTAAATTCCATCGTTTACTATTTGCTTTTTTTTTCAGCATTTTGGTAATCTTTTTTTCCTATTTCACCTGTCCAAAATTGTTAAAAAATTCTAAGCATTTTTGTACCGCTTTATTGTACGGATTATAAAATTTATCAGAGAATTCTGGAAAATTCTTGAATTTTTATTAAAAAAATAGAGATACTTTAAATACAAAATAATTTTAAAATTCCATCGTTTACTATTTGCTTTTTAAATTTTAGTATTTTTCACATCTTTTTTTTCTATTTTACATGTCTATGGTTTCCAAAAAATTGTAAAACTTTTGTGTAGTTTTATTGTATGGATCCGAAATTTTATCAAAAACTTGAGATATTTGAAATACAAGATTTCAACAAAATTCCATCGTTTACTATTCCTTTTTTTATTTTTTTAGCAATTTTGGCATTTTCTATTCTATTTCACCTATCCAAAAATGTCCAAAAATTATGGAATTTTTTGTGGTTTTTATTGGAAAGGTTAGAGATTTTACCATCGATTTCTGGAACATTCTTAAAGTTCTTTTAAAAAAATATTGATATGTGAAATATTTTTCTTTCAAAATTCTGCGGTTTACTATTTGTTTTTTTTTTATTTTTTAATATTTTTGACATTTTATTTTCAATTTCGTCTATCCGTACTTGTTAACAAATTCTAGAAATTTTTATGTCGTTTTATTTTATGGATTAGAGATTTTATCAAAGAATTTTGGAAAATCATGGAATATAGACATTTGTAATCCAAAATTCTTCATAAATTCCATCGTTTACTATTTGTTTTTTTTTTATTTTTTCAGCATCTTGGTAATCTTTTTTTCCTATTTCACTTGTCCAAAATTGATAAAAAATTCTAAACATTTTTGTGGCACTTTATTGTACGAATTATAGAATTTATCAGAGAATTCTGGAAAATTCTTGAATTTTTATTAAAAAAATATATATACTATAAATACAAAATATTTTCAGAATTCCATCGTTTACTATTTCTTTTTTTTATTTTGTTAGCATTTTTGGCATTTAGTTTTGTATTTCACCTATCCAAACTTTTCCAAAAATTATGGAATTTTTTGTAGTGTTTTATTGGATGGGTTAGAGATTTTATCAAAGATTTTTGGAAAATTCTTAAAGTTCTTTGAAAAAAATATTAATATGTGAAATATTTTGCTTTCAAAATTCTGCGGTTTGCTATTTGTTTTTTTCTTTTTTTAATATGTTTGACATTTTATTTTTAATTTACTTGTCAACAAATTCTAGAAATTTTTATGTAGTTTTATTTTATGGATTAGAGATTTTATCAAAGAATTTTGGAAAATCATAGAATATTTTTCAAAAAACTATAGACATTTGAAATCCAAAATTCTTGATAAATTTCATCATTTACTATTTGTTTTTTTTTTATTTTTTCAGCATCTTGGTAATCTTTTTTTCCTATTTCACCTGTCCAAAATTGATAAAAAATTGTAAACATTTTTGTGGCGCCTTATTGTACGAATTATAGAATTTATCAGAGAATTCTGGAAAATTCTTGAATTTTTATTAAAAAAATAGAGATACTTTAAATACAAAATATTTTCAGAATTTCATCGTTTACTATTTCTTTTTTTTTTTTATTTTGTTAGCATTTTTGGGATTTTGTTTTGTATTTCACCTATCCAAACTTTTCCACAAATTATAGAATTTTTTGTAGTGTTTTATTGGAAGGGTTAGAGAGTTTACCAACGATTTCTGGAAAATTCTTAAAGTTCTTTTACAAAAATCTTGATATGTGAAATATTTTTTTTTAAATTTTGCGGTTTACTATTTCTTTTTTATTTTTTTAATATTTTTGACATTTTATTTTCAATTTCGTCTATCTGTACTTGTCAACAAATTCTAGAAGTTTTTATGTAGTTTTATTTTATGGATTAGAGATTTTATCAAAGAATTTTGGAAAATCATGGAATATTTTTCAAAAAAATATAGACATTTGCAATCCAAAATTCTTCTTAAATTCCATCGTTTACTATTTTTTTTTTTTAGCATTTTGGTAATCTTTTTTTCCTATTTCACCTGTCCAAAATTGTTAAAAAATTCTAAGCATTTTTGTGACGCTTTATTGTACGGATTATAAAATTTATCAGAGAATTTTGGGAAATTCTTGAATTTTTATTAAAAAAATAGAGATACTTTAAATACAAAATATTTTCAGAATTCCATCGTTTACTATGTGCTTTTTAAATTTTAGTATTTTTCACATCTCTTTTTTCTATTTTACATGTCTATGGTTTCCAAAAAATTGTAAAATTTTTGTGTTGTTTTATTGTATGGATCCGAGATTTTATCAAAAACTTAAGATATTTGAAATATATGATTTCAACAAAATTCCATCGATTACTATTCCTTATTTTATTTTTTTAGCATTTTTGGCATTTTGTTTTCTATTTCACCTATCCAAACATGTCCAAAAATTATGGAATTTTTTGTAGTTTTTATTGGAAGCGTTAGAGATTTTACCATCGATTTCTGGAAAATTCTTAAAGTTCTTTTAAAAAAAATATTGATATGTGAAATATTTTTCTTTCAAAATTCTACGGTTTACTATTTGTTTTTTTTAATTTTTTAATATTTTTGACATTTTATTTTTAATTTCGTCTATTTGTACTTGTCAACAAATTCTAGAATTTTTTATGTAGTTTTATTTTATGGATTAGAGATTTTATCAAAGAATTTTGGAAAATCATGGAATATTTTTCAAAAAAATATATACATTTGAAATCCAAAATTTTTCGTAAATTCCATCGTCTACTATTTGTTTTTTTTTATTTTTTCAGCATTTTGGTAATCTTTTTTTCCTATTTCACCTGTCCAAAATTGTTAAAAAGTTCTAAGCATTTTTTTGACGCTTTATCGTACGGATTATAAAATTTATCAGAGAATTCTGGAAAATTCTTGAATTTTTATTAAAAAAATAGAGATACTTTAAATACAAAATATTTTCAGAATTCTATCGTTTACTATTTGCTTTTTAAATTTTAGTTTTTTTCACATTTTTTTTTCTATTTTACATATCTATGGTTTTCAAAAAATTGTAAAATATTTGTGTTGTTTTATTGTATGGATCCGAGATTTTATCAAAAACTTTAGATATTTGAAATACAAAATTCCATCGTTTACTATTTCTTTTTATCTTTTTTTAGCATTTTTGGCATTTGGTTTTCTATTTCACCTATCCAAACATGTCCAAAAATTATGAAATATTTTGTAGTTTTTATTGGAAGGCTTAGAGATTTTACCAATGATTTTTGGAAAATTCTAAAAGTTCTTTTAAAAAAAATATTGATATGTAAAATATTTTTCTTTCAAAATTCTGCGATTTACTATTTGTTTTTTTTTATTTTTTTAATATTTTTGACATTTTATTTTCAATTTCGTCTATCTATACTTGTCAACAAATTCTAAAAATTTTTATGTAGTATTATTTGATGGACTAGAGATTTTATCAAAGAATTTTGGAAAATCATGGAATATTTTTCAAAAAAATATAGACATTTGGAATCCAAAATTCTTCATAAATTCCATCATTTACTATTTGCTTTTTAAATTTTAGTATTTTTGACTTCTTTTTTTTCTATTTTACATGTGTATGGTTTTCAAAAAATTGTAAAATTTTTGTGTTGTTTTATTATATGGATCCGAGATCTTATCAAAAAATTGAGATATTTGAAATACAAAATTTCAACAAAATTCCATCGTTTACTATTTCTTTTTTATTTTTTTAGCATATTTGGCGTTTTGTTTCATATTTCACCTATCCAAACTTTTCCAAAAATTATGGAATTTTTTTGTAGTGTTTTATTGGAAGGTTTAGAGAATTTAGAAACGATTTCTGGAAAATTCTAAAAGTTCTTTTAAAAAAAATATTGATATGTGAAATATTTTTCTTTCAAAATTCTGCAATTTACTATTTTTTTTTTTAATATTTGTGACATTTTATTTTGAATTTCGTCTATCTATCCTTGTCAACAAATTCTAGAAATTTTTATGTAGTATTATTTGATGGATTAGAGATTTTATCAAAGAATTTTGGAAAATCATGGAATATTTTTCAAAAAAATATAGACATTTGGAATCCAAAATTCTTCATAAATTCCATCGTTTACTATTTGCTTTTTAAATTTTAGTATTTTTGACATCTTTTTTTTCTATTTTACATGTGTATGGTTTTCAAAAAATTGTAAAATTTTTGTGTTGTTTTATTATGTGGATCCGAGATTTTATCAAAAAATTGAGATATTTGAAATACAAAATTTCAGCAAAATTCCATCGTTTACTATTTCTTTTTTATTTTTTTAGCATATTTGACATTTTGTTTTCTATTTCACCTATCCAAACTTGTCCAAAAAATTATGGAATTTTTTTGTAGTGTTTTATTGGAAGGATTGGAGAATTTAGAAACGATTTCTGGAAAATTCTAAAAGTTCTTTTAAAAAAAATATTGATATGTGAAATATTTTTCTTTCAAAATTCTGCGATTTACTATTTGTTTTTTTTTTATTTTTTTAATATTTTTGACATTTTATTTTCAATTTCGTCTATCTATACTTTTCAACAAATTCTAGAAATTTTTATGTAGTATTATTTGATGGATTAGAGATTTTATCAAAGAATTTTGGAAAATCAAGGAATATTTTTCAAAAAAATATAGACATTTGGAATCCAAAATTCTTCATAAATTCCATCGTTTACTATTTACTTTTTTAATTTTCTAGTATTTTTTGCATCTTTCTTTTCTATTTTACCTGTCAATGGCTTTCAAAAAATTGTAAAATTTTTGTGTTGTTTTATTGTATGGATCCGAGATTTTATCAAAAAATTAAGACCTTTGAAATACAAAATTTCAACAAAATTCCATCTTTACTATTTTTTTTTTTATTTTTTTAGCATTTTATTATATTGATTGCTATTTCACGTACCCAAAATTATCCAAAAATTATGGAATTTTTTGTGGTGTTTTATTGGAAGGGTTCTTTTAAAAAAAATATTCATATGTGAAATATTTTTTTTTTCAAATTTCTGCTGTTTACTATTTGTTTTTTTATTTTTTTATTAGTTTTAACATTTTATTTTCAATTTCGTCTATCTGTACTTGTCAAAAAATGCTGGAAAGTTTTATGTTTTTTTATTTTACGGATTATAGATTTTATCAGAGACTTCTGGAAAATTCTTGAATTTTAATGAAAAAAAATAGAGATACTTTAAATACAAAACATTTTCAGAATTCCATTCTTTACTATTTGCAATTTTAATTTTTTAGTATTTTTGATATCTTTTTTTTCTATTTTACCTGTCTATTGTTTTCAAAAACAATTGTAAAATTTTTGTGTTATTTTATTCTATGGATTCGAGATTTTATCAAAACATTGAGATATTTGAAATCCAAAATTTCAACAAAATTCCATCGTTTATTATTTCTTTTTTATTTTTTTAGCATTTTTGGCACTTTGGTTGCTATTTCACGTACCCAAACTTGTCAAAAAATTATGGAATTTTTTGTGGTGTTTTATTGGAAAGGTTGGAGATTTTACCAACAATTTCTGGAAAATTCTAAAAGTTCCTTTAAGAAAAAATTGATATGTGAAATATTTTTTTTTCAAACTTCTGCGGTTTACTATTTGTTTTTTATTTTTTTTATTATTTTTGACATTTTATTTTCACTTTCGTCTATATGTACTTGTCAAAAAATGCTACAAATTTTTATGTTTTTTTATTTTATGGATTAGAGATTTTATCAAAGAATTTTGGAAAATGATGGAATATTTTTGAAAAAAAAATAGACATTTGAAATCCAAAATTATTCATAAATTCCATCGTTGACTATTTGGTTTTTTTATTCTTTTAGCATTTTGGTAATCTTTTTTCCCTATTTCACCTATCCAAACTTGTCAAAAAATTCTCTACATTTTTGTGGTGCTTTATTGAACGGATTATAGAATTTATCAGAGAATTCTAGAAAATTCTTGAATTTTTATTAAAAAATAATAGATATACTTAAATACAAAATATTTTCAGAATTCCATTGTTTACTATTTGCTTTTTTAATTTTTTAGTATTTTTGATATTTTTTTTCTATTTTACTTGTCTATGGTTTTCAAAAAAATTGTAAAATTTTTGTGTTGATTTATTGTATGGATCCGAGATTTTATAAAAAAATTTAGATATTTGAAATTCAAAATTTCAACAAAATTTCATCGTTTACTATTTCTTTTTTATTTTTTTAGCATATTTGGCATTTTCTTTGCTATTTCACGTACCCAAACTTCTCTAAAAATTATGGAATTTTTTGTGGTGTTTTATTGGAAGGGCTAGAGATTTTACCAACGATTTCTGGAAAATTCTAAAAGTTCTTGTAAAAAAAATATTGATATGTGAAATATTTTTTTTTCAAAATTCTACGGTTTACTAATTGTTTTTTTTATTTTTTTACTGTTTTTGACATTTTATTTTCAATTTCGTTTATCTGTACTTGTTAAAAAAATGCTAGAAATTTTTATGCTTTTTTATTTTATGGATTAGAGATTTTATCAAAGAATTTCCAAAAATCATGGAATATTTTTAGAAAAAATATATACATTTGAAATCCAAAATTGTTCATAAATTATATCGTTAACTATTTGTTCTTTTTATTCTTTTAGCATTTTGGTAATCTTTTTTTCCTATTTCGCCTATCCAAACTTCTCAAGAAATTCTATACATTTTTGTGATTCTTTATTGTACAGATTTTAGATTTTATCAGAGAATTCTGGAAAATTCTTGAATTTTTATTAAAAAAAATAGGCATACTTTGTATACAAAACATTTTCAGAATTCCATCGTTTACTATTTGCTTTTTTAATTTTTTAGTATTTTCGCTGTTTTACCTATCTATGGTTTACAGAAAAATTGTAAAATTTTTGTGTTATTTTATTGTATGGATCCGAGATTTTATCAAAAAATTGATATATTTGAAATCAAAAATTTCAACAAAATTCCATCGTTTATTATTTTTTTTTTATATTTTTAGCATATTTGGCACTTTGTTTGCTATTTCATGTACCCAAACGTATCCAAAAATTATGGAATTTTTTGTGGTGTTTTATTGGAAGGGTTAGAGATTTTACACACGATTTCTGGAAAATTCTAAAAGTTCTTTTAAAAAAATATTGATTTGTGAAAATATTTTTTTTCAAATTTCTGCGGTTTACTATTTGTTTTTTCTATTTTTTTATTAGTTTTGACATTTTATTTTCAATTTCGTCTTATCTGTACTTGTCAAAAAATGCTGAAAATTTTTATGTTTTTTTATTTTATGGATTAAGATTTTATTAAAGAATTTTGGAAAATCATGGAATATTTTTCAAAAAAATATAAACGTTTGAAATCCTAAATTCTTCTTAAATTCCATCGTTTACTATTTTTTTTTATTCTTTTAGCATATTGGTAATCTTTTTTTCCTATTTTACCTATCCAAACTTGTCAAAAAATTCTATACATTTTTGTGGTGCTTTATTGTACGGATTATATATTTTATCATAGAATTATGAAAAATTCTTGATTTTTTATTAAAAAGATACAGATACTTTAAATACAAAACATTTTCAGAATTTCATTGTTTACTATTTGCTTTTTTAATTTTTTAGTATTTTTGACATCCTTTTTTCTATTTTACATGTCTATGGTTTTCAAAAAAATTGTAAAATTTTTGTGTTGTTTTATTGTATGGATCCGAGATTTTAACAAAAAATTGAGATATTTGAAATCCAAAATTTCAACAAAATTCCATCGTCTACTATTTCTTTTTTATTTTTTTAGCATTTTTGGCATATTGATTGCTATTTCACGTACCCAAACCTGTCCAAAAATTATGAAATTTTTTGTGGTGTTTTATTGGAAGGGTTAGAGATTTTACCAACAATTTCTGGAAATTTCTAAAGGTTCTTTTAAAAAAATAATAATATGCGAAATCTTTTTTTTTTCAAAATGCTGCGATTTACTATTTGTTTTTTTATTTTTTTTTTTATTTTTGACATTTTATTTTCAATTTTGTCTATATGTACTTGTCAAAAAATGCTAGAAATTTTTATGTTTTTTTATTTTATCGATTAGAGATTTTATCAAAGGATTTTGGAAAATCATGGATTATTTTTCGAAAAAATATAGACATTTGAAATCCTAAATTCTTCTTAAATTCCATTGTTTACTATTTTTTTTATTCTTTTAGCATTTTGGTAATCTTTTTTTCCTATTTCACCTATCCAAACTTGTCAAAAAATTCTATACATTTTTGTGGTGCTTTATTGTACGGATTATAGATTTTATCATAGAATTATGGAAAATTCTTAATTTTTTATTTAAAAAAATAGAGATACTTTGAATACAAAACATTTTCAGAATTCCATCGTTTACTATTTGCTTTTTTAATTTTTTAGTGTTTTGACATTTTTTTTCTATTTTACCTGTCTATGGTTTTCAAAAAAAATGTTAAACTTTTGTGTTGTTTTATTGTACAGATCCGAGATTTTATCAAAAAATTGAGATATTCGAAATCCAAAATTTTAACAAAACTCCATTGTTTACTATTTCTTTTTTATTTTTTTAGCATTTTTGGCATTTTTTTTTTGTATTTCACATACCCAAACTTGTCAAAAAATTATGGAATTTTTTGTCATGTTTTATTGGAATGGTTGGAGATTTTATCAGCGATATATGGAAAATTCTAAAAGTTATTTTAAAAAACATATTGATATGTGAAATTTTTTTTTTCAAAATTCTGCGATTTACTATTTATTTTTTTTATTTTATTATTATTTTTGAAACTTTATTTTCAATTTCGTCTATGTGTACTTGTGAAAAAAATTCTAGAAATTTTTATATTTTTTTATTTTACGGATTATAGATTTTATCAGAGACTTCTGGAAAATTCTTGAATTTTTATTAAAAAACATAGAGATACTTTAAATACAAAACATTTTTAGAATTCCATTGTTTACTATTTGCAATTTCAATTTTTTGGTATTTTTGATATCTTTTTTTTTCTATTTTACCTGTCTATTGTTTTCAAAAAAAATTGTAAAATTTTTGTGTTGTTTTATTGTATGCATCCGAGATTTTATCAAAAAATTGAGATATTTGAAATCTAAAATTTCAACAAAATTCCATCGTTTCCTATTTCTTTTTTATTTTTTTATCATTTTTGGCATTTTGTTTTCTATTTCACGTACCTAAACTTGTCCAAAAATTATGTATATTTTTGTGGTGTTTTATTGGAAGGGTTAGATATTTTACCAACGATTTCTGGAAAATTCTAAAAGTTCTTTTAAAAAGAATATTGATATGTGAAATATTTTTTTTTTCAAAATTCTGCAGTTTACTATTTGGTTTTTTACTTTTTTGTTATTTTTGACGTTTTATTTTCAATTTCATCTCCTGTACTTGTCAAAAAATGCTACAAATTTTTATGTTTTTTTATTTTATGGATTATAGATTTTATCAAAGAATTTTGGAAAATCATGTAATATTTTTCAAAAAAATATAATTTGAAATCCAAAATTCTTCATAAGTTCCATCGTTTACTATTTCTTTTTTTATTCTTTTAGCATTTGGGATAATCTTTTTTTCCTATTTCACCTATCTAAACTTGTCAAAAGATTTCTGCAGTTTACTATTTTTTTTATTTTGTTATTATTTTTGACATTTTATTTTCAATTTCGTCTGTCTGTACTTGTCAAAAAATTTTAGAAAATTTAATTTTTATTTTATTTTATGGATTAGCTATTTTATCAAAGAATTTTGGAAAATCATGGAATGTTTTTCCAAAAAATATAGACATTTGAAATCTAAAATTCTTCATAAATTCTATCGTTTACTATTTGTTTTCTTTTATTCTTTTAGTGTTTTGATAATCTTTTTTTCCTATTTCACTTATTCCAACTTGTCAAAAAATTCTATACATTTTCGTGGTGCTTTATTGTACGGATTATAGATTTTATCAGAGAATTATGGAAATTTTTTGAATTTTTATTAAAAAAATAGAGATACTTTAAATACAAAACATTTTCAGAATTCCATCGTTTTCTATTTGCTTTTTTAATGTTTTAGTTGTTTTTACATCTTTTTTTTTTCTATTTTACCTGTTTATGGTTTTCCAAAAAATTATAAAATTTTCGTGTCATTTTATTATATGGATCCGATATTTTATAAAAAATTTGAAATATTTAAAATCCAAAATTTCAACAAAATTCCATCCTTTACTATTCCATTTTTATTTTTTTAGCATTTTTGGCATTTTGTTTTCTATTTCACGTACCCAAACTTGTCAAAAAATTATGGAATTTTTTGTGGTGTTTTATTAGAAGGGTTAGATATTTTACCAATGATTTTTGGAAAATTCTAAAAGTTCTTTTGAAAAAAATATTGATATGTGAAATATTTTTTTTCTAAATTCTGCACTTTACTATTTATTTTTTTATTTTGTTATTATTTTTGACATTTTATTTTCAATTTCGTCTATCTGTACTTGTCAAAAAGTTTTAGAAAATTTAATGTTTTTTTATTGTATGGATTAGCTATTTTATCAAAGAATTTTGGAAAATCATGGAATGTTTTTCAAAAAAATATAGACATTTGAAATCCAAAATTCTTCATAAATTCCATCGTTTACTATTTTTTTTTTATTCTTTTAGCATTTTGATAATCTTTTTTTCCTATTTCACTTATCCAAACTTGTCAAAAAATTCTATACATTTTTGTGGTGCTTTATTGTACGCATTATAGATTTTATC
>Ga0209700_108705_pt1 | contig 12682 bp, 4 predicted proteins | sample SiratroredBW_FD_187528 | JGI IMG/M metagenome (GOLD analysis project Ga0209700, IMG submission 187528) | Root nodule microbial communities of legume samples collected from California, USA - Siratro red BW (SPAdes) (version 2) | ecosystem: Host-associated > Plants > Roots > Nodule | place: USA... | reverse complement strand
ATATATATATAAAAGAAATATATATATATATATATATATATATATATATATATAATCTAATTTGTAAAAAAATGAATAAGAGGGGCTAGATAAAATAGTTAAGTATTTAATTTGTAATTAAATAACAAATAGACAGACGAACTATTTGTATATAAGTTGTAAATTATTTTCATAATTTTTATAAAATATGTACACAAAGTTTTATATCATGAGATAATTTTAAGTAAACCGTAATTTTTTTTCAAAGGTTACAAATACAACTTTTATTTTCTCAAACTGTATTCAATATGGAATTTCCCTCAAAATTATACATTTAAAAAGTAGTCATGAGCTATGATAATTAAATACACTTCCACAGTTTTGAGTACAGTTTACTCCTAAACTTTTTTTAATAAATATATTATACTAGTACTGATTAATCTTAAATTTAAATAAATAGGGGGATAGGTGTTGTGTTGTGTTTAAACTAAGTAGATCATGTGCTTAAACAACCACTGGTTGTTAGTGGTTGCACATGGTGGACTATAAAATTGAGTGCCCCTCCTCTTTAATGCTGTTAATTATCTTTTCCCAACAAAATGCTTATTTTAAAAGTATAGTGGAATCGTGCCTGTTTGAAACTAGGAGATTAGAAGAAAAAAATTGATTGTGTAAAGGGAAATAACTTATCAAAACACAGTTTTTTTCTTCATAGTTAAGATTGATTATTCATACCATATTTATTATTATGCAAGTTATTTCAAGTATATTTTAGGAGTGATTAACGAATAAGAAACTGTAATTAAATTTTATCTATTCCAAATTCCATATATCAGAATCTAACGAAAGTTAAATCATGGCAGTACCCCATTTCTTCATAGGGTACTACTTTTAAATATTGTTAAAGAAAATAATCTTACTAATAGATTTATTTGTTATCAATAGTAAATATTTTCTTTTAGTATATATAAATAAACTAAAGGTGTGAAATTTTTTAAATTAAATAAAAATATAGAAATTATTCTGCATCATTATTATTAGTTTAACATGTCCTTTTTAATGGTTACGTTATATATATATATATATATATATATATATATATTATTTTAAGAAATAAATACATAAAACTTAAATATATGATGTTTTTCTATATCATCAACTTAATTTTTTTGTTAAAGTTATTCTTTTGGGACATAATCTTTTTCTATTATTTTTTTTTTGTTAAAGTTATTCTTTTGGGACATAATCTTTTTCTATGTAACACATCATCATCACACTTCATAAATGACATACAACCACATAAAAGAGGGTAAGATAGAGTTTTAAAAATAAACATTTATGCATGCATTTATTGAAATCATGTGCATATTTTGAAGGAACAAATTCATACATTTTATCCACATCCCATCCATATATTGTTACATATAATCTCTCAATTCATTAATTAAACATATATCATATATCAGATATCAGATATCAAAATTTTATCATCCAAAAGGTTACATCTCACGTCATGAGCTGCTATAACATCATACATATCAGATTGTTGACTCTATTTTTAAAAGACTCGTGAATTGAATTAGACTCGAAGAAATGCACATGTAATACTTTCTTTATTAAGTTGTCACTACAACAAATCTATATTATAGAAACTCAGTCCATTCATATGAAAAGGGAAATCCCTATAATCCACCAGACATAATCCTTTGTCACAATGTAGACTAAGTCATAAGATTCTCCTTCAACTCTCACCTCATAATATTTTCCTCTAGGTGAGTCCATATGTTGCAATTCACCCACCTATTATTATGTTCGTCTCGACAAAGGTGCACCATGCCCAATGAATTTTAGTTACTCGACGAAAAGTATGCTCACCCAACTATCAAAGTACTAGCCTAACAATTAATTCACTAAAAGCTTTCATAAAAACAACTCGCTTAGTGAGAATTTGCTCACCTAGCGACCAAAACCCTTATATTTTCAATTAATTGAATTTTGTCTTGCCAAAGTAGGCATGTCAAGTGATCAAATCACGAGTTTTTATTTAAATATTTTGCTCAATGAATTTGACTTGCTATAAAAACTAAAACTCTCAAGTTTTCAATTAATTGAATTTCATTCAGCTAGCGTTTGCTCATCCGGTTACTCTGCATAATTCAGAAAATTATACATAATATAACATGTGATCCAATTGGTTCAAACTAAGTTTTTTCTTCATGTCTTATGCCTAACATGAAATATTTTGCTCCAAAATAACAAAAACTTGAACTAATTTACCTCAATTGTAATATTATAATTTTTAACTACTAAAAATCCAACATAACGTATTTTAAATCTTTTTACTCAAATTATACAAATTTTATCTCAAACACTTTCAACTCTTGAATAGCTCAAGCACATCATACATAGCTAACAAGAAATATTTAATTATATTATACCATGAACATCTTCAACATATCACGAAACATTTATCTCAAAATTCAAACAATTTAAAAATATTCATACAACACACAATTCATGCATAAAATAAATTATTATAACTACACTACTTTCACATCCAGATTATCTACCCTAAGTACTATAAAAGAAAATTAATTAATTTTACTTACATGTTAAAACTTGTTTAGATTTATATAGTTAAACTTCCAATTTTCCTTATCACACAAGAAAGTTAAATATATAGATAGAAGACTTTTGATCAATAATTTGAACACACTCTTATGATCTTAAATTAAGAGAGATTCATTTTTCTCTTAAAAAAACCACATTCAAGACTCCTAGTCTTTATGTATGCAAAAACTTTCTAAAATCAATTCAAGAAAAGGAAAAAAAAAAAAAAAACTTACTCTTAAATAATTTTTTATCTACCAAACTTCCTATGTTCTTCGTTAAAATCTCTAAAACAAGCTCTTATCTATGAAAAGATAAATAAATCTTTTAAAAATAGAATGTAGAGAGAAAAAGTACTTAAAAGAAAAATAATAATTTTTTTAAAAATAAAATTTGAATAGTTAATGTTTTTTATTTGCGCTCCGTACTTAAATAATAAGCTATATGGAACATCAAAATTCAATAAATATTGTATCAGATTATAAAATTTAGAATATATTTTATAGTATTGAAATATATTTAATTTAATACTTTGAGAGGAATATATTTAGAATATATTTTATAGTATTGACGTATATTTAAATTTAAATGGTGATTGATTAAATTCAAACAATAATTTGAGAGGAATAAAAACATTTAATACGAAAAAATCACATAACTTAAGACAAAAAAATTCTTTCACGAGAGGAAAAAAAATTGTTTGAAAACTTTGATTTCAATCATGAGTATCTAGGCAATTGAGGGCGGTTTAATATAGGAAAAGGAATAAAATTATCAACAAGTAATACCTTCGATCTCGATGTAATAAAAGAAAAATAACTTCACATTTACTAAAGAAATCGGTTAAATTATACTTTCTAAATTGTAAGACGTAGAATATTTTAATAAATTTTAAAATATATTAAAAATAAATTTATAAATAAAAGTTAGATGTTAAAATTCTTAATTTATTTTAAAAATTTTAGTTGTTTAAAATATTTTTTATCTATAGATTCTTTTAAACTTTAAAAGAAATTATGATAATAAAACTTTATTAAATTAATATCTTAAAAGAACTAGTGAAAAACAAATTATTTTAAATGGATATAAACTTAGTTTTGGCGGCTATAGTGAATCTTACATGAGTTTTAAGTTATTTTTCTTATTTTCTTGAATAGGTGGCTAAGAGAAAATGTTCCTAATGTAGGATTAAGAATATTTTTTGGATAGTTTGAAATGATGTAAAGGAATTGTAAACATATTATTGATAAAATAAGTTTGAATTTAAATAATGGAATAATGGAAGTTAATAATGTTTTTATGTAATATGATAATATATGACTCGTGGAGTAAGTGGATTTGGGAATACTGTGAAGTTTAGATTTGAAATTGGTAACTTATATTAAATATTATAGTTGTTATAATTATAAGAATAGTCTATGGAATTGAGAAAAAAAAATTAGAATACATGGTAGATGGTGAAAAGTGTTAACTGTAGTATGTTGTTATTTGTTTTGGTTATTTAGGTTTGGTTTCGTGTTAAATATTATTCAAGGGACATGCAATGGTTGAAGTTGGGTAGTGTGTATTGTAATGATCAGTAAACATTGTTCAAGTGATGTGACATATAGCTAAGTGTTAATGTGTAGTTTGGGTGAGAGAGATATCAAAGACTATTATGTCTATTTTACAAGTATATCAATTAAGTATTGAGGAGGATATTTAAGTGGTATGACTTGTGGTACAAGTATTTATTTTCAATGTTTAAATGTAACATAAAGCAGTGTACATATGTCATAACATGTGACCGAGTATGACATGTGTCATAGGTATTTAAGTACTAGTTGGACGCTTAAACATCCTAAAGTGATGAAAGAAATTCTAGAATTTATTTAATGATGTTTTAACATGTGGTTGTTGTTCAAGCTTTTGTTGTAATGCTCATGTGAATGACGCTTAAGCAATAAGGTGGTTGCTTAAGTAAAGAAAACCCTAAGAGAATGTTTCTCTCGGATCACATTTTGTTCAAGTACTAAGTGTGTCACTCAATCAGAATGATTAATGTTTTGTTTGTGTGGATACAAAGGTGCTCAAACAAGAGCTTACTTGAGTGACAATGCATTGGAATTGTAATGATGTTGTATAATTGTATAATATGGATGTTATGACATATGCTTTTATACATGATGTTATTGAATGATATGATATATATAAGGTAAGACTTATATTGAGATGCATGACATGATCTATGAGTGACATTTGTACTTTTTTAGTGGTTCTTCGTGGGTGGTGGATCCTAGTTGAATCTTTTATAATATATATATATATATATATATATATATATATATATATATATATATATATATATATAGGCAGTTGCTTCCTACACGATACACATTGCTTCCTGCACTTAACAAATTCTCAATATACCAACAATCTCCTCAATACTTTTATTTTAAAAATTATTTATTAAATGATTTTTTTCTCTCTCATACTGAGTCACTAACACAAATAAGTGCAATCAACTAAAAAGGTGTTAGCTTCTCTCATAAATATTAACAAACTTTCTTGATAAATAATAAAAAAAATCTAATAAATATTAAGAAATATATATATTTTTTTTTCAAACAACATTGAATTAGTTATCATAAAACTAAATATTTAAAAATAATGTGTTAAACTAAATTTTTTAAATTGTTGTAAATATCTTAACAACATCTAACATCATTTTTATTATTGTTAAAAAATAATATTTTAAGTGCGGGAAACATTTTATATCGTGCAGGAAGCAACTACCATATATAACCCTTGATAGGTGTTGTAAGGATATTAGGGGTGATATTGTGTCTTGGGTGAAGGATCCTAGTTGAATCTTTTATAATATATATATATATATATATATATATATACATGTGTTGTTATATAAATATATAAGGTTTGTTCCTATATGGGTTGCATTGAATTAGTGGATTGCATGACCCTTGATGGGTGTTGTAAGGATATTAGGGGTGGTATTGTGTCTTGGGTGATAGTAATAAACATGAAATTCACATTAACAGATATCCTTTAATGTTGTTTAGTATTGTAAATAAGACTTCAAGTGGTAAGTAATTAAGGAACTCACATCTAGTTAGATAACATGTACACATCTGACTTGGCGGCATATATACATCTAATATGGTAGCAAATATTTTGTGCTATCCTGACATCGAAAACATAGGTCAACTAAGATCTGATGGATTGGAGATATATCATCTGTTAACTTTTAATAGAACTTGTTTATTATTATTTAAGTGTTTTTTAAAAAAAGTCTCATATTTATTCATATGTAACTAAACATGAATTTATTAATATTCATGTAGATTATAATGTTATGTTTTATATATATTTCTCACCTTTATATGCTTATTTATATATCATTACGATAATCGTATTATTATAAAAGTAGAATTTCTTGTAAATGGAAATGAGCGTAAGCTTTTCAATAATGTTGTAGTTGTATTATATTAGAATTTTGTCTACGTATAGTGTTGATGACTTTTGAATATGTTAGAGATTCCACATCAACTAGAGATAAAGTCTTTCAATAGTTTATAAATTGGTGCAAACCTGACTTTAGAAACTGGTTTTGTAATGTTAAGTTAGGCTTAAATTTCATTTTTTGATATGATATCAGAGTCTATCTTAGCACGATTGTTGGGGGCCACCCGCCATCGGACCACCCTTAAACAATATAGTTCCACGTACGAGCGTGAAGGGGTGTGTTGGAGCATTAGAAATAAGGCCTTAAATAGGTGCAAACCTCATGTTACATGTGTTTGAGTGACTATAGATAAGGATTATAGGTAAGGCCTTTCAATAGTGAGAGGGTGTGTTAAAGCGATTAGAGATAAGGCCTTAAATAGGTGCAAACCTCACGTTACATGTGTTGGAGCGATTATAGATAAGGATTATATATAAGGCTTTTCAATAGTATTCATAAATAGGTGCAAACCTTACGTTTAGACTTAAAATCTAGTTATTGATAGAATAATATACATATATCTATTCAAAATATTTGTTGCATACATAATTTTAAGATATTATTCTCCTATTATGTAGATATTTCTTTTGTGGGATACTACCTAAAATGTTATTTTATCTTGAAAAAATAAATATTTATATATATAACCAAAATTTATACGTAAAGAGTATTTTAAGAAAAATAACATTAAGCGAAGTAAAAAAATACTTATATTTAAAAACAAGAAAAGTGTAATTTTTTCTTATAAATGATAAGGGTAGATGATGATGTAACCAAAAGCCGAACATTAAAATGTTTTAGGAAAAATGTCATTAATGAGATAAAAAAATTAAAATTTGTTTACAATTGACAACAAAATAAATCTAAGTTCACAATAATAAATTATATACATATGTTTATTTTACTAATTTTAAGTTTTTTTATTAGTTACTTTACTTAATTTGTGAAAATAAATCAATTTCAATTTTTTATTCTTAAAAGTTTATTTAAATTTATTAATTTTCTAATATTTAAATTAAATAACTAAATGTATATAAAATAAGATGGACATAAAGTTTTAAAAACTATAGTATGGGATCTCTTATTATCATCAACTCTAAAAAATTTTTTAATAACTATATCTAACATATTTATTGTCAATCAAAGTCACCAAGCATTCAAACAAAACATTTTCAAATATAGACAACCTTGACAAGATTGTATTAAATAGTAACATTTGACATATCATGCAAGGTATATTTTGTCATCAAATTTTCCTATAATTTTAATCTCAATTGATAACGAAAATACATGACAACATCCAACATTTATATTCTATCAAATTTACGTATTATACATTCTCAATCATGACATTCTATTTAATCCAATAATCCCAAAAATAATTTAACTCTCAAAATTTACTATTTATTCTAATTTCAACAATTTCGTAAGTAATTATCTGAAAACCAAACAATTCAATAGTCTTATCCATTTACTTAATATTTTATAAATGCAAATATCTATACTCAAAGTGTATAATTCTACCTTCATTGATATATGAATGAAATTTTATTTTTTTTAAAAAAAAGTAGTTTTCCTTACATTGGTTTTTCTTAGAGCCTAAGAAAATTGAGATTTGTAGAAAGAAATGAGATTAAACACCAAAAACTCTTTAAGTATCTAAATAACTCTTTGAGTACCTCAAGTACTATGTAACTAGTTATAGAATAAAGTCAAGTACTAGGTACCTAGTTATAGAATAAAGTCAAGTTCAAAACTCTAAACTTTTCCATACTAGCCAACCCATAAGTCATTCATGCATTATTTTTAGAAAAGAAAAAAAAAAAACTAGAATTTGAAGAGATAAGCAAAAGAAGACCTTACCTAGGACAAAACTTCAAGATTGAATGTTATATATTTCCCTTTACTATTTCCCGGAGGAAAACCACAATTGAAGGAAAATAGGATAATAGAAGGTTGAGAATCTTTAAGATGAGGTATAATTTTATTTTTTTTTAAAAAGTATAAGAAGCGAGATTTTAGAAAGGGAATTTATCTTTTGAGAAGGCAAAAAAACAATGTTCTCAATTGTTATTGGCATCTATTTGCTATTTGTTTTTATTCTTTTGTTTTTCCATCGAACTAAAAACCCAAATTTAACTTACTATCTACATCATCAAAATAAGAACATACACCACATTAAACCTATACCAAATTAAAATTTAAGCATAATTTAAATTTAATTACTACTTGTAAATTATTTCATATATTTATTTATTACATAAAAAATAAGATTTCGTACATTTATAAGCTTTCAATTATATTATGCTTATAAATTAGTTTTGAGAAAAAAAATTCATGAAAAAAAAATGTTCTTAGCTTCATATAAAATAATGTATCAAGAATAGATATCTTTATTAGAAAAGAAAAATTAATGAATATTTGGATTGAAATATCAAGAATAAATATTCTAAAAATATATTAAAGTCATATAGGTCAAACTGTATTATAGTACAGGACCTTAAACTGCTAGTAACTTCCATCCATTATATCTGAGGTCATAATCATTTGAAGTTCGGGGTAAGGTGAATGATTTTAGCTACAGGAAAAATAGTTTGTGAATATCCATCACTTAAAAGCTTATCATTCACAAATTTCACCCATAAACTAAGTGAAAAGAAAATGACCTTAAATCCTTTATCAATGGGTCAAAAGTGTGTATGATGCAAATGTTATACTCGTGCCATAGTTGAAGGGAATTCCTGTATTTTTTTTCATGAGCACGAAGTATAGTGTTGAAATTTCTAGCAATAAAAAGGATATAAACAAATAAGTTGAGAATAAAAAGTTATTATAATACCAAATTTTCTAAGGTAAGAAAACATTAAGAAGGGTCTAAACCTAATTCGTATTCATGGAGAGACTTATTTGCATGTAGAATCTAGATTTAGCCATAATAATAACATGCAAACACAGAATTCCAAAAACACTAGATGCACTTAGAGAACCCATTAGCCTTTGCAAAAGTTATACCTTTCAATCCCTATTTGTAAATGACCCCACTGTCCCTTAATACACTTTTTCTAAAAAAGGTTAGTTTTATTATGTTAAACTTTAGTATAAATATGATTTTAATAGAGGCTTTAATATCCCAAATTATATATATATATATATATATATATATATATATATATATATATATATATATATATATATATATATATATATATATATATATATATATATGTGTGTGTGTGTGTGTATATATGTATATATATTGTAAAAAATAAATTAGAAAGAAAGTAATTCATATCTAATCTGGTGTGATCTCTTTATTGGTACTTGTAACTTTACTTTTGTAATAGGTATGTTTAGCATAGTTTTAAGTATACTTGTAAATGTGAGCTAATAATTTAAACAGCTAATATTGTCAATAGAGTAAATAATATAAATATATTCATATATTACGTATATGTAATATTTGAAATAAAATATACATACTTCGATGAGATTTCAAGTTTAATAAATAAAAATATCTAGTAGTTAGAGTTGATGTAAATTTTAAATATTAAATCAGGATGAAGATTAACAAGATCCGTTAAAAAATATTTTATCATAAAAAATTTCCAAATATATAAATATATATATATATATATATATATATATATATATATTAAACTGTTTTCTTTTACACATAATATAATATACTGTTAAAATTATGGATCTTGGTATTCGAGTCATCTTTGAATTGTTTTAAGGAAGTCATCTTTCGATTTAATTTAAACTAATAGGTGATTTAACCTATTACCGAAGTTTTCACACGTAGGTATCATAATCAAACCTAGATTTAAAGTATATATAATTATCTACAACTGCTACAGTATTTAATTATCAAATAAATTTGAGGAGAATTACTCACAAAATTTTGTTAATTATAAATTCAAGTACGATTCCTGTGGAAGTGATCCAATCTTATTCAAACACGGATGATATATTTATTGTTTTATAATTGGAATTTAAATGTTTTAAAATTATTTATAATTAAATTTGGAAATTCATTTTTTAATTCTTTATAAGTAAGAATTAAATAATATTTTATTATTTTTCTTTAATTAATATTATATTTTACTTCAATTAATATTTTTATTCATTTTTCATAATTATACTAATATTATAACAACAATCAGGACTTATTAGCTTGTCAAATAAATTAATAATAAAATATAAATTCAAATGAACTAAATTACGACTAATAAGTTTCTGCACATAGATACCAAACAAATAAAGATACAAATAGTATGGTTACTATCAAACATATTGTACTATATATGTTTTTTATATTGTTGCCATGTACACAATTCTATAAATGATAAAAAAAATTGCAATAAAGTTGAAAATGTTTTAAAACAAATTTTAGTGAAGTCACCAAAAAAGAAATATACTAAAGTAATTAGGATGCGATAAGAACGAACTAGATTTTTGTGCTTTTATTAAAAAATATAAAAATATTATATTAGGTGACGAGTATTGATTGCACATTAGCTTTCCGCAACTATACGTTTTTTAATTGAATTGGCTTGTTTGCTTTCTTGTTTTCATTGGTTATTTATTATTCTGAGTTTGCCCTCAAACTTTCAACTTCTTTTTATTTATTTATATATTATAATGTAATAATAATTATTATTATTATATTTTAGTTGATAAAGGACCTAACTTAGAAAAGCGAAAGATGATTAAAAAATTATATAAGTTGCCAGGTGACATGGGAAAAATTATCCTTCCAATTTACAGCCAATGAATGAGGATTAAGGACAGCTTAGTCAGTGGAGGTCTTTGTCAGACAAAATATGGCCTGCTAATACTTTAAAAAAATAATTTAAAATTTGAATATATACATTCTTATATTAATACATATAATTAAATTGTGTATATATAATGTGGATATTAAATGGGGAAATTTTTAAAAATGATCTCTCATTAGAACATTTTAGAGATTTTTCTTAATTATTGTTTTCAATATATTCTTAAATTGAATTTCAATATTTGTAAAAATAATATTTAGAAATAAATTTATGTTACGATAGAAAATATTTATCATAAATCTAAATGTAATTTATATGATAAAAATATCTATTTATTTATAATCACATAGTTAAATTTATTCTTGCTATAAGTTTTAGTTACTTGATAGAAAAAAAAAATTATGATGCCTATGTAAATAATTAATTTAAATTTATTAAAGATTTGTTAATAAATATAAGGAGAGGGGTAGCGAGAATCTTGTGATGTAAATCTGCATCTAATTATAGTAGCTGGATTTGGCAAACTAACAGCATCTGTGAGTGTATTTCTTGGTACCAATTAATTAATTAACAGTAATTGGTTTATGTTTTGACTGTGATTGGTGTGAAGATCATTTTCACATCACAAACTTTCAACTAGATCCTGAATCTCCAATTATTTCAAATATCACCCAAAGAGGGTGTTCATATTCTAATGTTCTTCACTTCTACTTGAGCTTCTATCTTATGTTTTCGTCCCTTAACTTTATTTAATATGATTTTAGTAGGTAATTTTAGGTTTTATTTAAATTTAGAAACCATTAATGGGTTATCTCTAGAAATATATGATACTAATTAACTATAAATGTGTTCAACAAAAGGATTAAATGACACATAGTATTATTGCAATATAATGTCAAAATAGGTTATGCTAAAAAAAATCTTAAAATCTATAAAGAAATATTTTTTTGTTTATAAAAAACCAACTGCTAAAAGCTGAAATGATAATTTGAATTTTTAAGATAAAAATTTTAGAAAATAAAATAAAAATTCAAACATTTTATTAAAAAATAAAAAAATTAAGAATCAAATTTTGAAAAAATCGATACCTTTAAGACACTCTTTTAGTAAATATAACAAAGTGTCAATTTTAAAATAAATACTTCAGTATGTTTCACGTTTACATAAAAACAATAATCTTTGCTTTTAGAAATTGAATATTTTATTATTAGTTATTTCGATGTTTGTTGTCCTTTATTTTTCAAAACTATTGAAATTTAATCTAAAATTAAGATTTAAATGATAGATTATAAGAGGTTAATAAAACTACTTAAGAATATTCTCGCTTAAAAAAAATCTTAAAAACATTTCCATTAAATAAAATTTCTTAAAACCTCTCATTCAAGATAGTTATTCAAAAACAACTTTAAACAACTTACTTAATATCTTAAAATCTATAACTCGCAAACTTAAATTTATCTATAAACTACAAATTATAGTTATTGGAATCTCAATTATAATGTAATTTATACAATTAAAATAAATATATACCTTAAATATTAATTATATATAATTAAAACTTTATCTTGTACGAACTACCAATATATTATAATTTTAATAAACTTAAGAGTCGTAAGAGAAACATATCCTACTTTAACTTATTGACAAATTCCATGTGTGCCATGTGAAAGTGTTTAATTTTGCATTAATGGCGGGAATTGTTAAGAGACATGGTATTGTTGGTTTTGGCCCTACGACACAATACTTCTTAAAACCAAATTTTAAAACAGTTTCACTCTTCTTCCTTTTTTTTTTTTTTTTTTTTTTTTTT
>Ga0209700_108704_pt1 | contig 12684 bp, 6 predicted proteins | sample SiratroredBW_FD_187528 | JGI IMG/M metagenome (GOLD analysis project Ga0209700, IMG submission 187528) | Root nodule microbial communities of legume samples collected from California, USA - Siratro red BW (SPAdes) (version 2) | ecosystem: Host-associated > Plants > Roots > Nodule | place: USA... | reverse complement strand
CTCCACTCCAACACTGTAGGAACCTCCCACCACCACTGCGATACCTTCCACCAATGTTCAGAAATGCACCGCACCCCTTCCATGGAAAACCTTCTTTTATAGCAGCAGGGTTAAATTTGTAATTTCTTCATGTCTATTATTGGAATTTTGAAAATTATGGAGGTGCAGGAAGATGATATGGAGGTGCAGGAAGAAGCAGTCGTTGCCATATGTTGGATTTTTCTTTTACATTTTTCTTTCATTTGGATTTGCTTATATGTTTTACTCCACTGGTCTAAATCTTGGGGCACATCTTTATCCTTTTTAATCTTTTATAAACTCGTTTTAATTATAAAATAAGATAATGATATATATAATAACCATATGGTAATAAAAACTATCTACAACATTGTTAATCGTTATTTTTTGGTCGAAGAACATGTTAGTTTCTCCTTTCAAAATATTTGTATTTAAAACATACTCAGATCCAAAAAATTCAAGAGCCATTAACAGACTTTTTCAGTTACATAGAAATTTTATCGACACTTATTATTTTATAATCTTTTAGTGTTTATATTCATGAAATTAACTATGGCTCCTTTTATCTTTATAAGAGGGTTGGATTGCAGCCTAAGGCTATTAGAATAGTATTGGAGAAAATAGCTTTATAATGTCATCTAGTACAGTATAGTTATATGAACGATAAATTTATTCACTCTAATAATAAACAGTACATTTTAATTGCTTAAAAATATAAAAGGTTTCTAGTCACAACTCACAATGATTAAACAAATATAGAACTGTTCTAAATGCGTATTATTGTAAAATCCTCTTGTTATGTAGTAACACGGATTAAATATGAGATGTTTTTTTTTGTATATACTGCTTTTGGTTTTAGAATTTGTAAAAAGAAAATATTACTAATTTTGATTTCGCTGTTAAAATAATTACTACCATTTTTATATTTTTGTAAATAGATTAGTTTCTGTTTACTTTTTCGAAAGGCAAAGATGATCCATACGAGATGTACGGGAAACTCAAGAAAATTTCCGAAACCTGAGAAGGTACTCAAAAAATAATATATTGGTTACGTTTATACATCTACGTAAAATACAGTCCTTTGTATTTTTCACTATTGTAAATACAATTATTTTTATTTCACGCCATCTGATAAAATATTGCGAATTCTGTTTGAAACTTTTTCCCATAACATTAAATAAATAAGTAACAACAAATATTTGAGAGATTTAAAATATAATGAGAATTAAATTGAACAACGTTATCTTTGCAGTCTCATTTATTAAAAGTTATTTTTGTTGTTATTAGTATTGTTATTATTATTATTATTTATATCTGACCTATTAGGCTAGTAGAATCTATTAGAACAGTAACTAAAGGTTAATTGTTTCTTATAATTACTGAAAGAAACTAAGTTTTTTCCCACATAAAATTTCAACTTAAAGTGAGAAATTATTGGGTTAGTTGAATGTTTCAAAATGATATGGAGATTACACTGTGACACTATTCAGAAACATGATTTCCTATCTTTCCCATCTCTTCCATATTATTTCATCACAGGAGCTATGACTACATTTTGCAAAATATAAGCCACCAATTTCAACCTCAAAATAAACCACTCTTTCATCTTAAAACTTACTCTCCCCCACCTAAGTGGTCCCAAAAGTAATAAAATTATTTAAGCCCTGAAATATTCAATATTCATCACTCTAGTCCCTAAGTTGATATATTTCAGTAAAATGCAAGAACTAGTTTCAAGGGTCTTCAAATATTTGGAATAATACTTGACATGATTTCTCGTACTTCTAGGATTACTAAATAATTATGTTATGGTTTATGGAAGACCACTTGGGAGAGTTAGTAATGCTTCAAGGATGAAATTATTAGTTTACAGTTTTGTACAAGTAAACCAAGCTCAATTGTTCAAATGAGCTAACTAGCACGCCTAGCAGATCAACTCAAGTTGTTGAGTTGGGACAACTCCAAATCTATCTAGGCAGAACAAATTGATATATTTGTCAACATAGGAGAAATTGAAATTCCTGTTATCAATAAGATTGACAGAAAACAGTTCAACAGTACAGAAGTTTCATAAAGTGCTGAATTGAGTTATAGAGGACATTCACAGGAACTGAGTTCAAAATAACACAAATTTGAAGAGTATAGAAAAGTTGCACCAATCACTTCAGTAGTTAGGGTTAGACAAACATTGATTCCAACCCTTGGCAAGTGGGTTTTCTCTTTTTTATTTTTTAATTCTATTGAAAATAGAATTCTTTTTTAGCAAATATATTATGCAGCCTTTAGAAAGTTTAGCTGCAGAATTTAGTAGTTAGGTGATTTAGCTGCAAGAATAGGAGCTTCACCTCTTCTCTCCTTCACATAGGAGACGTATTCACTATAGTGCATGGTAAATAAGGTGCTTTGGTATCTGGTTAGCTGTAATTGCATCCTAAGTTCATCGGTTATTGGACCATTGTACCCTGATTTACGTATCAAAGAATCAATGGCCTCTTTTTTTGTCCAACCTGAAACCCAAGCAAAGAAGAAAAGCAAGGAATGCATGTTCACTTCCACCATAAATTAATGAAATTCAAAGAAAAATGTGTTCGAGGAATTCCACAAGACAATGATCAGAAGATCACCATGCAGTTAGCAAAAATATAAGAAACAGGCATAAGCCGAAAAGTACACCATACACAGAAGTTGGACACTTTGGTCAACTTCAATGGTTATCATGTAGATTAAAATGTTACAAGTGCAACAACCCTAGTTACTCACATGAAATGTCATTATGGGTCAACTTGTCTATAGAATATATGGAAATATCCAAAAATATCTAATGGCTTCTTGGGTTGTTCTATAAGATAAGTTTCCTAATTCCTCGCTGTCGCTTAGGATTGTTTATCATATTTCCTTATCTTATCATTTCATGATTCACTTCCTCAATATGATTAGTACAAATTTATTGGTCTAGGTTTCATGAAGACAGAATATATATCATATTAATTCAGTGTTTCATTCATTACCTAGTACTCTATAATTTCAACCTTGTGTTAAAGCTTATCTACCAACCAGTCTGGGTACTACTCCACTGATATAGATGAAAATGAAATTTTATGAAAAAGTTTATTTTCATATAAATCATAAGGTTTGTAAATAGATTTTTTATCAAGTAAAAAAATCACTAATGTAATTCTTCAATCACAAACAACAACAATATATATATATACACACACACACACACGCACAATATTCAATAGAGAACAAAAGTTACCTTCATTGGCAGCCACTTCAGGCAGGTATGTGGCACTACGCCTTGTGTTATAGACAGGATCGGAAAATTCAATAATTATACCATGCTTTTCTATCTGCAAACAAACTGAAACAGTCTAAAAGTGCAAAAGACAATATAAATACAAAGGTATCCTAGAATCAATATATTTATATAACTTAAATTTTACATTATCTAGCAAGTCAGTATTATCTGTGTATTTGAAAGACTGAACGTCATCAATTAAAAAACTAAGTAAACAACTGATTTAGCTCCACGACATTGGTAGAACAAGCTAACAGTATATATCATCATCCATGGAATCCCAGAATATAAATAAAATGCAATCTAAGTATTAATAGAATTAGTGAACTACTTTTCTTCAAGAACACGAATGTAAAAATAATTTTTACCACGTTAAATGAGTTTACACGTACAGTGTTGCCAGACTACTAAGGTATTGAGGTCAAGCACCTTTCCAATGGTGCAGCGTTGCTCTTTTAAGACAAGCATATTCATCACCTACTCATCAAGGCAAACATTGAAGATAACAAACACAAAGTCCACTGTAGGTTCCTTGCAATATCCCACTCGCATAAGACAACAGATTAGTTATGGGTATGAGCACGGTAATTCTTTAACAGCCCTGGAGTGCAATTGGAAGGTGGCAAATTGTATCCTTAAAGATACCCTACAGGTACATGCTTTTATGTCCAAGTGATGGTTATCAACATGAATCCCAGTCTCAAATAACAGCTCAAATAAGTTATTAATGTTTCTCACTATGTCGTTCAGCAGAACGTGAGTTACATGACAAACTTAGGGCCTCAAACCAATTTTCATGACTCCATTCTCCTTGAGTGTGACAGGAATATTAGGGTAACTACTAGCGATGTATAGAATTACTTCCTCTTGCATCTACATTCGGTTATTAGGTAATTAGTTTGTCAGGTACTTACAATACATAATCAACCTCTCAATTACAAACTGCAGACTCAGCAGCTAACTAGGTATATGTGTACTCCTATATTCTGTAAGAACAGTTTCATCTTTTACAAGTTTTTTTCATTTTTCTGTTTCTGCTATACTCAAGTAGTAGTTATTAGAGTTCGTTATCAGACTTAAACTAAATTAGTTAGCTAGGTTGTCATTTGGTTAAGTTATACAGTTAGTTTCCTAACTCCTAATATAAATATAATGTAATTCTATTTCATTGTTAAGTCAATTCAATCCATAACTTTTTCAGTAATGGAAATCTCAAATTCTCTCTAAATATTTTCTTGCTAGTTCTCTCTCACTTTCCTTCCCTTATTCATACATACTGTTTTGTATAATAGATTGTACCCAAACATTTGCATACAACCAATTTATAAGAAACGACAGGTCAGCAAAGGAAACCTTCTCAACATGTAAGTGATAAAACCTACTTGAACATTCTAAAAACAGTAAATTCTATTTACTTTTTCTTCAACAGCAACTCCTCTCAAATCATTAAAATCAGAAGTCTATTGTATGCAAAAAGGCATTGCATGCCACTATTAGGGCAGTTAGGTTCTATAGAGATCCTTCTGTTCAAAGGGAAGGATCAGACCTAATGTTTGAGTCTTTGGTAGGCAGCCTTACATTGCCTCGGTAAGAGGCTGGCTGATTCCAAAATTTGAATCTGTAACCTCTGGATCACCTGACAACAGTTCCATATGGTGCACCAATGCCCCCTTTCTTACACAACATTACTAGGCTCCATTAAATGTTCCAGAAATCCATTCTTAAATCAAGGTCGTTTTTTAAAAGTTTCTCCAAAAGTAAAGTTCAGTCTTCCTCTATCCTTCTTTTATAAAACTCTTTTCTATTTAATCCACTTTTCTCTTATAGTCTCGAATGTTATTCTTCTTACAAAAGAAATCACCCAAGATAAACTATTAGAACATTACTAGATATACAAGACTAATTTTCTCTTCCAAATTTATTGTGGATAGAATTTAATCAGATTATGCCAAATACTGAAAATGCAAAAAGCTTCAAAAAGAAACATCAAAGCCAACGGAAAATAATTATTTGATCAAGGTAACCTGACCAGGAAATAACTACAACCCAGAAATATTTGCACAAACTTTTAACAGGGGAAATCCACAATACAAGTACCTTAAGATCTCATTTGAACAGCGTATTCATTGCTAAAGCAATGTTGTCAATAGCGGATAGTGGGAAATCACATAAAACTAAAAATTTGCAACATCATAATGGCAGATAGCATTATAGGCAAAAAGCGGAAATGAAATAGTGGGCAAATTTTAAAATTTGGAAGTTGGGGCAAAATAAAGAGAAAGGGTAAAAGAGGGAGAGATTAAAGAGAGAGAAATATTTAAGAACGGAGAGAACAACACCCAAAAAATAGTACTGTTAGTTGTAAAAACAGAATTGTTACTGGACTGAGCAGAATGTTGGAGTGCTTTTAAGCTTATGAGAAAAGGGTTTATGTGTTGTTTAAGTTTTAGAGAAGGAAATAATTTAAGTGGTAGAGTGATACTCAGAGATTGCATGGCATGAAAATAATAAGGAAAATGTTGGGCTTACGAAAAAAGTAAGGAAGCCCAAGTCAATCAGCAAACAAAAGTAAACAATGAATATAATAAAAAAAACCAAAAGAGACCTTTAAACAAAAGCACTCAAACTCTTGCGTTTAAAAAGCCACATGAGAGGAGTCTTAATGTATGGCAGGGGCAGCACTTGAGATTTTTAAGTGTGTGCCAATTTCAAACACAATCTCTTCATAAGGCACAATTTGCACAGAACCACTAGGCCCAAACCACAATTTATCCTCTCATTATGATTTTGCACACCAAAACTTCCTCTGCACACAGCTGAAACCTCATCTATGACACAAGATCCATGACAAGCAGAGCGTCCACAAAAAGCAAGGCATACAATGAAACTTGCTACGCAATAGATTGCATCGCAATAACCAATATTTAACAATACTGCTAAATAGGTCCAGAAACATGTCAACATTAGTAATCTCATTTGAATGATATTACACCCCTATTTATAGGTTTGCCATCTACTTCAAATTATTGATCAACTCTAGATGTCAGAGTTTATAAGACCAAATTAACAGTATTAGAAAATGTGACCACAAGGTAATAACTTCTCTACGGTTAGCCCAGAAACCAAAACAAGCAAATCAGCACATACCTCCCAATCTAGGTAATTGTTAGCAGTTTCATAGTCAGTAAGAAGAGACACTGTACACTCCAAAAACGGTATCTCATTAGCCTCTATGGGTGGAAACCTTCGGTCCCGGAGGGCACTGCAAGATGTTGCAAGCACAGAACACACACATAAGTAATATATTAATAATGCAAGTATGAGGAACAACATAATTAGTTCAAATAAATGCAAGTAAGTGGCATTTGCGTCAACAAAACAGAAGATACCCTATAACATCAACAAACCTGGTCAGTGCATAATCTTTGAGCCCATTGATCAAGCTGCGTGCTTCCAGAGTTCCAATGCATCCTCGAAGTCGAGGATCTCCTCCATTCACCACTTTCTTCCATGTAACAAACAATGGGCTAAAACCAAAACATAGTTGCTTCAAACAAGGACACCATATCATATGATATTGTCAACTCAAAAGTAGAATTTTTTTTTTGGCAAAAGAATACCCCCAACAAAAAATCAGAGATTAATCCCTTTCAAGGCAAAGAAATTTCCTTACTGAGTGCGTCTTGTAAAATATCCTTTTCCATAACACAGCTCATGTATAAATTATGACTTAACTCTAACAGAAAACAAACTTTTTCTTTCTTTAAACCAAAGACGAAATATTTCTTCCTCCATTTCCAATTCCCATTTGTAATTAAGTTCCGTTTGGATAAACTCCTCTAGGAACAAGAGAAAAAAATCAAGTGAATTTCTTTCGCAAGTTAAAATCAACCTATCACTTAACTTCTATAGCAGTTATCCTATTGATTTTAACTTAGAATAAAAACTCAATTCATTTCACCTTATTTTCTTCTCTTGTGAGTGCCTATAGAGAAATTTATGACCTTGTTTGAGCATATTTCCATGGCAGAATCACTTATTCAAGCAAAAATTAGAAAACTTGTGCGATCATCACAAAATTAAACAGTAACCCATCTCATAAAAACAACAGAACAATTACCAAACAGATTTCTTCCCATCAGAAAAAAAAAAAAAGTGTCAATAAAGAAAAATAAAAAATTAGTTATAAAAAAAAAGCGAGAGAGAAAATACTGGTGAGCTTGATCAAAGGCAGGAGGAGGAGCTTCCTGGTTTTTGTAGTGAGCGACGAGGGTGTCGAAGCAGTAAACAACCATCTCCTGGTTCGCCGACACCATTTTTGTGTATTTCTCTGTAAAGGGTCTTCTTGATTCCTATTATTTAATTGAAATCAGTAAGCGGTGGGTGCAGAGAATTTAGGTCTGGATGATAAACTTAACAGAGAGAAGGAAATAAGGTTTTCCTTTTTCTCTCTCTCGATTTCTTGCTTGCAAGCAAGGAGTACTTTAAATAAATTAATGAAAAAAATATTCAACCTTTCTAACTTTTTGGAGCTAAATTATTCAAATTATTTATAATTTTGTATGTTTTATTCCATTTGATCAAGAGGTGTAACTCATAAATTTGGCAAGATCAAAAACTTAAGAGAGTTAAAATATTTTTTATTAGAGTCTAATTTATGTATTTTGTCTCTTCTTTAATTTGAAATTGCTCTACTTTATAAGAAGATTATCTTAGTCTAGAATGTCTTATATTTGTAAGCTCTAATACCTTCTAATGCTAAATGTTTTATAATGCTTTTATATATTCTAATAAATGTTTCTTTATAACATTGATGATACCTAATGTGAATTTATAATGTTCTAATCCTTATATATATATATTAAAAATTGTCTTTAAAATTGATTATATGATTGTTTAAAAGTTTTCACATAGTATAAATAACATGTTGTATAAAAGAAAAGTTTTTTTTAATAAAATGAATTTATATCTTATCCATGAAAATTATGTCTTATTTTTTAAAAAAAAATTATATAAACAAAATATACATAATTTATATGTTTTTCGTTCTTGTCACACCACAAAATTAATATTGTTTGTACAAATAAGAAAAATGAGAAGATAAAGACAAATAAAAAAATATATATATATATATATATATATATATATATATATATATATATATAATTATATTACTTATATGATATGATCTAATTAATATATTTTTTCTGTTTAGCATTTAATGTCAACTTGCAATATTTTTTAATAATATTTTATTTTTTTAATCATTTATATTAAAACTTTATTGTATTATAAATATTAGTGTTATAGTTTTGTATAAATTTGTTTATATGTTTGTGTTAATGGTCTTTGAGTATTTGATCTTTATATTATTAGTGTTATTCTTATTATGAATTGACCTGTTTTGTTGTTATATTTACTAACTCAAACATCTAAGAAAATAAATTTATTGTTGTTATATTTACTAACTCAAACATCTAAGAAAATAAATTTATTATAAGATGACACCATAGTCATCACCATCGAAATTGTAAACTTCGTGATAATGAAGATGTTGGTTGATCAATGGAGTTTGATCAACATACTTTACTATAAAACATTTAAAATAGTACATCTTCTTCAGAGTATAATACAATTATATGACAATCAAATTGTCAACTTTTTTAGAGAGAGGATTAACACACAGGGGTACATGGATTTGTACACCAAATTTAAGGAACTAAACACAGACAACCATATAAAGGTATGATACCTTATCATTAGAGCTAACATTTTGTACAACATTATACTTAAGAGAACTTCCTTAAATGTCGTCAATACTATTGTTTCTAACCCGCACTTAGTCATAGAATTCCCTTTCAGCTTAGTGATATAGTCATGGTACACATTAATCAAAAGACAACTGAAAAGTGTTATGTTGCTAGCTTGATTATGACTCTCTTACCTAGGTGGCACAAGCTACAAAGCAACAAAAGAGAAATGGTCGTCATGATCAACCTGAACCCTATAATTAATGATGATATATGATTATAACCCTAAGAGAATATAACCTTCTTCCAATCAGGAGTTTTAGAGCAAACAAAAAAAATTAGGATCATCATTGAAAACATTGATATGTTCGCATAGGTAACAAACGATATGCTTAGTATAAACCTAAAAAGTCATAAGTTATAATCTCATGGTATACAAGGAAGCATATCAGTATTTCAAAAGAAGAAAAGATAAGGAGAAGAAACGAGGATGACAGCTAAGGAAGAAGTTGATAAACTCACACATGTCGATTTCATAAGAGGGGCCCAATATACCAAATAGTTGAAAAAGATCATCCTAGTGATGAAAACAAGCAACAAATGAATAATATGAATAAATTATACAAACCTAAAAGATGTCTAAAAAAAAAGACATATCTAAAAGATGTCTACTCCTTTACCAAGTATTGATTCATTAGTCAATAAAACAACACCCCTTCTCATATACTTGATTTATTTAGAAAAGTTCATTAGCCAAACATTACAAGAAGTGGTGATTTTTACAAAATGATTGAAAATATAGTTCTCATTATTGTCACCTTGGGTTGGATATCATCCTATATTTTTAGAACTATCAAGTTAAAGTTCATATATTAAACTAAATGCATAAATATTTAAAAATATTTAATATAATTACATGATTGCCTGGTCGATAAAACTCTTTGAACCTTCTAAGACCCATCAAATCTTAGTGTTTAACAAACTTTGCAAACGAGTAAAAACTAATAGAGGTCAATCCAAATACCAAGTGATGAATATTTTATGTAGATAATTTATGTAATAAAAAAAAATTAACAGTCATTGTGCTTGAAGTTCTTAAAAATAATCTACTCAAAATCAATCTCCATAATTATAAAATGATGTCAATTACCAATCTCAAATTAATATAATAATATGTATTATTTACTTAATTATTAGATAAGATATTAAGATAAGTTAAGCAGTTAATGAGTTACTATGAGCTTATATAGATAAAATGTCCATTGAAAATATTATAAATTGATAAAATTTACAATATAGTTATTATTCATTTATTATGTATTTATTAGTTTAGTTTATTTCATTTTATCTCTTTATTGACTTAATTAAAGTATATTTGTATACGCACTCACCTATAAAAAAAACACATATTAAATTACTTAAACATAAAAAAGTAACATCTAAAAAAATAATTAAAAAAATCTTAAACTAGATTTAAATATTTTACTCGCATCTATTCAACAATTTCTCTTAAAATTGTAGATATATTAGCCTTAAATTAGTATTTCTTTTAATATATTTAAAAAAATGTATTCACTATTTTCAGTTGTAAACGCAAAAATCAATTTTCAATCGAAAGAACTCAAATACGGACCATCTCATCTCTCAAAATATTTATTTTGGAATTCAAACAAATTTATTGATCAATATGAATGTAAATGGAAAACTTTTTAATAAATAAATAAAATAATTAAAATTAAAGTAAATGCAAGAATATAATAGAGAATATCTTGAATCTTGAAATATAATATATTAAGGAACCACTTTCTATAAAAAAAAAAAAAAAAAATGTCAACGGGGGGAGTATTTCTGAACCACAATCGAAATGAAGTTACATATTTTTCAGTGGAATAACGAAATATACTTACCTAACTCAGAAGTTCAAATAATATCGCATTTCTTTATATTTACTTTACCTATAAAGCAGTTAAAATTAAATATAATTGTTATAAAAGTCAATTATTAACATCATAGAAATCTTTACAATCTTAAACTATTTAAATTAAATCCTTGTATCGTATTTCTCTAATATAATACTAAAATTTACTCTGCGAAGTAAAATCAACGTCGTGTTGCGAAAAAGGAGGAAAAGCACATGGGGTATTGGGGGGCCCACTGACATTAGAGTGGTAGAGTGACAGCATGAGAACGACGTCGTCGTTTTGAAAGAAATCCGAATCATGCTGATGAACGGCGAAACCTGGTGAAAATGAAATTACTGAAAAAAATATAAACTGTTCTTTCGTTAATGTAGCCGTGAAAGGAGGATATTGGCCGTCGAACCGACTGGTCCGCACGTTCATCCAACGGTCCACAATTTTAATATTAATGCTGACGTGGTGCCGTTATCGTATTCTAGATTGTCAAAATAATAAATAATTTTTTTTATGTATTTTTATGACATATTTAGACAAACTTCTTTATATAAATTGCAACATTAAGAGCTAGAAAAATAATGAATAAATTTCTTTATACATTAAAATTACTTTATTTATCTCACATAATTTCCTTAAATTTTTAATTTTTTTTATTTTGTGTATATAAGTGTTGAGTATAACTCCATAGTAATTATAAATAAATAAAAAATTAATAAAAGAGAGTCAAAAGCTCATAAAATACCTTGTAAAGAAAGTCAAAAGAGTAAGAGAAAAAAATAATATAGACAAATCTGACAAAGTTCTACTAATCTAATTCCTAAAGATTTCGTTAAAATTATAGCTGACATAATATGTAAAACCTTCTACACCGGTATAAAAGAAAATAAATAAATAAATTCAAATTGATAATAGTGACTTTAATTTTTATAATAAATCTAAAATAAAAATAAGATTCGTTTAATATATAATATATCACATAAACTTTTTATAATATAAAAAAATTAAATAAAAAATTGAGTTTCACTTAATATAATATATCATATAAAATTTTTATAACTCTGGATTTATAATACTTGAAGTGAAAATTTCTCAACAGAAACAATTTGTTTAGGGTGAAAAACTTTATGGAGAATTGTGACAGTACATTACATTGTAGGAATTTATTATATAATACAAAAATTTTGTATTAAAAGAAAGACACGTGAAAATTTAATCTTATATAAAAGTTGTCGTTGTATTTTTTTTTTATAACAGTTTCTAAAGAACTGTCCTTGAGAAATGTAACTCATGACACATCTTGCTTAGTGATAAAATAATTAATTAAACTACAGACTTCAATTTATAATACAGGTAAAATTCATTGAAGAAATTTTACCAAAATTTATAATAGAGAATATAATATAACCAAAAAATTAAACTCCAGTAATGAAAAACCAAAACGTTGAAAAAAATAATTAAGGCATAAAAATTGAATCATGATAAGTCTTGATATAATGTGAGAACCTTGTACTTCATAATAAATATAAATTAAAAATAATCACACACAGTTAACCTGTTACATCGTTGCTCAATCTAAAATTATTTTATGTCGATATTATGATCATTTAACTACCGTCTCCATACTTTCCGAATCTCCCATGTTACCTATGTTAGTTGCAATAGGACAGAAAATAACAACGATATATATATATATATATATATA
>Ga0209700_108703_pt1 | contig 12685 bp, 12 predicted proteins | sample SiratroredBW_FD_187528 | JGI IMG/M metagenome (GOLD analysis project Ga0209700, IMG submission 187528) | Root nodule microbial communities of legume samples collected from California, USA - Siratro red BW (SPAdes) (version 2) | ecosystem: Host-associated > Plants > Roots > Nodule | place: USA... | reverse complement strand
TTTTATTTTAACTTTATTCATAAAATAGAATGGAACCAAAAATCTTTTTTTTATTTAAATAATAACACACATTTTATTTTAATTTTATATTGTTTTATATTTTGGAATAATTTTATTTGCCCGGACGAAATTGGGTGTTGACAGTCGGATTTACGCTCGGGCTACCACCAAATCTTGGTCTCTCCTGAAGATAGATTTAAAACAACTTTTCGAACTCATCAAGGCCACTTTGAATGGCTTGTTTTGCCTTTTGGCCTCATAAATGCACCCTCAACATTCCAAAGTGTGATGAATCATCTCTTTCAGGGATTGCTCAGAAAATTTGTATTGGTGTTTTTTTTATGATATCCTTGTTTTCAGCCCTTCATGGTCGCAGCATATTCACCACTTGTCTGAGGTTTTACGCCTATTACAGCACGACAAACTTTATGCTAAGCTCTCCAAGTGTCAATTTGGCTTAACTGAGATTGATTACTTGGGTCACACAGTCTCTGGAAATGGAGTGGCAATGGACCAATCAAAGGTACAAGCAATCTTAGCATAGCCCTTTCCAAAAATTCTGAAACAACTATGGGATCTTTTAGGCTTAATCGGGTATTATAGAAGGTTTATTAAGGGGTATGTTTCGATTGCTGCTCCTTTAACTAATCTTCTGAAGAAAGGCAATTCCCACTGGACCCGAGAAGCTACTGTAGCCTTTGAAAAATTGAAGATTGCAATAATAGCAGCTCCTGTATTGGCACTTTTGGATTTCTCACAGATCTTTATTGTTGAAACAGATGCCTCGGGAATAGGTATTGGGGCAATCCTTAGCCAAAATCATCACCCTATTGTCTATTTCTCTCGAAAATTATCTCACACCATGCAATAGCAATTAGCTTACACAAGAGAGTTGTATCCCATCACTGCAACAATTGCCAAATTCATGCATTACTTGTTGGGCCACAAGTTCATTATTAGAACCGACTAAAAAAGTATCAAATGCTTGTGGATCAAACTATCCAAACACCAGAACAACAAGCTTGGGTCCATAAATTTCTTGGCTATGACTTTTTCATTGAATACAAACCAGGCAAAGAAAATGAAGGTGCTGATGCTATTTCTAGATCCTACTACATGGCGATCTCACAACCTACTTGGGATTTTACATCCGCTCTCACAACTGGAAATGGGTACACATGATAGAGAAAGTCCTAACGAAAGCCCAACTATTGAGATGAAGTTGAGCAGGGATGACATTTGTCAAAATTTGTTTCTAAAACAGGTTAAAAAGTAATCAAAGCCTATTTTAGTAAAAAACATGATATGAAAAAAAGCAGAAAGACTCTTCTAGATGCCTAGTGTTATCTTTATAGACAAGTTCATCCAATTCACACAATACAATTAAGACATGTAAAATTTAAGATTTCCTTAAACAGATCAGCTTTAGTTCAGGAATACTTGGTTTCGTAGTCTATAGGAGAAAACACATAAAATAATTATAGAAAAACTATCCTAAAAATGAGGAGATACATGAAGTAATGCCCAAAAAAAATCTTAACAAGATAATCACAAAAGGAAAGGGTTGAGCATATCTACACTTTAGAAGAAAAATCAAAGATCAAGATATTAAAAAATGTAAAAACATAAGAATTGAAATAAAATTTTAATACGGTAAATTTGTGATAAAAGTATCATATAATCAATTATATTGTACTATATTATCAATTATATTAATAGTCCTAATCAATTATGCGTGTAAATATTTTATTGTTGTTTAAGTTTTTGTTTTCTATTATTATTATTTTAATATTTATTTATAACGTTTCTATATTATGAAAATAAATAATTAAAAAAATCTAAAATAATAAATAAAATACAATTAAATAATTTTTTATTCATTAATATATATTTATATTGTAATAAATAAATAATTAAAATAAAATATTATAAAAAATAAAATTAACTAATTTAGATTGTCATATTTATAGAGTAATTTATTTAATAATTTTTTAAATATAACATTTTTATTTATTGAAATTTAATTTTCTTCCCTCTTCCATTTTTTTTTAATCCAAATAAGAGTAAAAATATATTTAACAAAAATAAACATAAACACCTAATTTGGTTAGCAGAAAATAAGGTTGGGCCCATTATAGGATTAATTTTGGGCTCTGTGTGTGTATGTTACACGAGTCTTCTTCCTTCTCTCTCTCTCCCTTTCTCTCTCTTTGGTTTTTTCTCACTCACCGTCCATGGCTCCTGGTATTGCATACGGATCTGTATAGCTTAACCCCTTTTTCACTCTCTTTTACTACATGGAAATGAAAAGCTTGAACCAGTAATCACTCTTCTTCCATCGTTTCAATTACTGGTATGTTTCAAACCGCACTTTGGTCCTCAATCTTACAGTGCTAGCAATGCTACTTCTTGAATTTCCCTTCCACACCTTGAATTTTCGCTTGGCTTTTCAGTTCCCATGAGAAAATTTGATTTCCGAATAGGTGGATGGTGGTTACTGGGTACTGGATAGAACCCCTTTATGTGGCACTATCATAGTTAAGTTGAGTTGGGTTTAGGAGTTTCTCTTGTTTCCTTCACAGTAATTTTTCTTTTGAAAGGGAAGCAGGGTGCTGGTGAAAACCCAGACTTTTGTTTTTTGATTCTTTTTCTTTTGTCTTATCAATTTGATGTCTTTTGTTCCATTTCTACTACTGTATTAGGGCCTAGGAAAGGTGATAAGGTATATGTATATGTTTTTAGTGAGCGATTTGTTTTCTTTATTTGTTTTAGGGAAATAATCTCTTTATTGTTCTCTGCTTTATGCCTTGAGTTAAAGAAAGAAGCTATTATTATTGGAATTAATTGGTTCCCAAAAACAGACATTTTGTCTTCAATCTAAGTCTATTTTGTGCATTATTTTTTTTGCATATCTCATTCAATGTTGGCTCCATTTTAATCAATTTGAGGTTTTATTGTATAATTACAGTTTATAACCATTGGAATCGAATTGTGTTGTCCTTTTTTTGTTGACTCTTGTTTCGTCATCTCGTTTTGTCCCTTAATTATGTGTGTATTGTTTACGAGGGTTTTGTGATTTTTTATTTGTAGCGCAATTTTGGGCTGCTGGAGTCTTTGTTGTTTTGACTCATTTCCTGCTCAACATTTGGAGATATTAGTCCGTGAGAGTTAGGACGTTTGATCAAAGATGATTATGAACTCTCCATTGCATGCTTCAACATTGCCAAGTGCTTTATCTTCGGCCCGGATTACTCTACATGGAAGTTCTGTAAATTGTATGCCCTGCCTTCCATTTAGACCCCTGAGAAAAATCAACATCATAAGAGCTACGTCAGCAGATGGAGGGCATGTTGAGCAATCGCCGGCTTCGGGATCAACTAGTCCTCTTGCTGTTGTTTTGGACATTCCTCGTACCCTTTGGAGGCAAACAATGCGTCCATTAGGTGATTTTGGGTTTGGTGGTAGGAGCATATGGGAAGGTGGGGTAGGATTGTTTTTAGTTTCAGGTGCAGTTCTGTTTGCGCTTAGTTTGGCCTGGTTGAAGGGTTTCCAAATGCGATCCAAATTCAGGAAGTACTCAGCAACATTTGAGTTTGATCAGGCTTGTGGAATATGCACTGGAACTCCTGTGAGGATTAGAGGGGTTACTGTGGGAGATGTCATTCGCGTGAATCCTTCCTTAAGAAGTATTGAAGCTATAGTTGAGGTGCCTCTTTACATTATCTTTAGGATGGATATGAAACCTTGTTTCAGTTCCTGTACCCTAACATCCCAGTATTGAAATATTGAGTTAGCTTTGAAGTTTGTTATTTTAGTTGGTGTGTTATATCAGTTTAAAACTTTGGTTTCTTCTATTTGTAGATTGAAGACGATAAAACAATCATACCACGGAATTCATTGGTTGAAGTTAATCAATCAGGTCTTCTTATGGAAACTATAATTGACATTACTCCTCGTGATCCTATTCCATCGCCTTTAACTGGACCTCTTGACCAAGAATGTTCCAAAGAAGGACTCATCGTGTGTGATAGAGAAAAGATCAAGGGTAAAGAAGGAGTAAGTTTGGATAAATTGGTTGGGATTTTTACCCGCCTTGGGCAAGATGTAGAGAAAATTGGCATTGCTAATAGCTATTCATTGGCTGAACGAGCTGCTTCTATTATTGAAGAAGCGAAACCACTTCTTACAAAGGTGTGATGTAATTTTCTTATGTTACTGTTCTTGATTGACGGTAAAATATCCTGTGAAGTAGACTGCTGAATCAAGCAATTTTCTTGCCAATACAAAATGAATGGTTGCCCAACTTTAAGTTATTGCAGGATTAGAAACTACAACAATTTTTTTTGTTAATGCCTTAGAAATCTCTGTTTGAAAGTCTTGATTTGGGAATTTAATTTTATTGTATGCTTTTATTATATTGATTTTAACCTATTCTCTTTTTCAGAATAATTGTCAGATTTTACTAATTAGGATATGTTTGGTTAAGCAACTTGATCAAACACCTATTCAATAAGAACTTATCACATGAGAGCTTATGCTGTAAATTTAATCATGAAAACTCAAAATAGAGGTTATTTTTATAAGCTACACGAAGAAACCGATTGAAATAAGTCTAAAGGAGCTTATGTAGGTCCTAAGTTAATTTCATAAGTTCCAATAGGCTTTTATTAGCCCTTTCAAATGAAACCCTTAGAGGGGTTAAGAAAGAACTTATTCAAAGATATGTTACTGTATTGTGGAAACTCAATATCCATGTTCTTAAACATACTTTATTTAATATTTTGGTTCATTCTTCTAAAGCATAGTGGCTCAATTGCATCAAGTTTCTGTAAGCAGAAACAAACGACATATTCCGTATAAAGTCATCTGATATTTATCCAGATTCGGAGAAACTTATTATGGACTATACTAATTTGGCTTCATTAATCATTTGAATAGTAATATAGTTATACATTACGTTAAGTATACTTTGGCGACTGATAACCAAAGTGATAATGGAATTATCTATGAACTTTGGTGTCTTAGTTAAATGCACCTGCACCGTGTATATATATATTGTTTCCTTTAATACCATACTATTCTATCACGGATTTTCATACTCATATTTTCCATTTGATGTAGTGATGTCACAGATCAAAGCCATGGCTGAAGATGTTCAACCTTTGTTGACCGAAGTTCGCGATAGTAACCTGTTAAAGGAAGTTGAGCATTTAACCCGAAGCCTTACACAAGCATCTGACGATTTGAGGTTAGTTTGTAACCCTCTACCATCTTTTCATCTCTAATTTGGCGTTGCTTGCATGATATTAGAATAGGGCACCCCATTAAGCTTGTCAACATCTTAATCTTAGGATAGATCCCGAGTGAGGATATTTTGCTAATTAAGGTGACAACATGATGTGATCATAGTGGTTAATAGCAGAGCAGCCACCTCCCAAAACTGTTATAGCAAGATGACTGTTATTTTTATCCCAAAATATATATTTATATATATATTGATAAGCAAAGAAAAATACCTTTACTTTAGAGCATGTTCTGATTAAATTTAATAACTAAAAGGTCCAATTAGCTAAGGCTGCAAGAAAGCAACCAATAATCAATCCCAAAACAAAGAAGCCAATCACCATGTCCCAAAACAACTCTGCAGGTTTGATTGTTGGTGGGAGGGAGGGAGAATGTGAACGTGATATTATGTACATGAAATATAAAATTGAAACGTTTGGGCTTGTAATAGAGTTTTAAATTTTTACCCTTAATGTAAACACCTTCCTAATTCAATAAGGTTACCGTTTTGGGCTTCTCTTTCAACCCCCTAGGTTTAGATAACAACAGTGCCATGAGAAGATTGCCAACACCCGCGAAACTCACTAAACCATCCATGAAAAGGGGCACCATTACAATGTGTGATGCGACCCACTATCACATTGGGTGGCCGCTTCGAATTGGCACAATGGTGGTGCTCTCTTGCTCTCAATTACTATGGATCTTGTCACAATTATAGAAACTTTTTAATATAACGAGCTTAGCTTATATTTTGTATTATTTTGTTATTATTTTTACCTAAAATACACAGTCCCTATGTGTGTATTTTACACAAGGGAGATTAGTACATATTTATTTTTTCCTTTATTTTAATATGGTATATAGAGTCTAGGGTTAGGGTACTATTGTTTTTTAGTGAATCCACTGTTCAATGCTGTTTTCCCGCTATCGTCTTTGCTGCTCTCATACATTGTTCTGCTGCACTGTTCTGTTGTCATCCACTGCCTTCATCACCACTACTGCATTGTCGTCATCGATTGGACCGACGACATCAACGGTCAACTCGTCTCGACCAGCAAACCACCGTACCGCTAAAATCTCGGTGATCGGAGCTCCGATGCGCAATCACACGCCGCTCCTTGTTGCGTTACCGTTGACTCTTTTAGCTGTGCGTGCGGCGCGTCTAACACTGTTTCCGACTATAGTTACCACCATTGGAGTCTCCGTATTGTCCTCGTTTTGGATTTGCCTTTGCCATCTTGATCGGAATTCGTTTGAATTTTTTAGGGTTTTTGTCTCTCTTCTAAGGTGGTTTGTCTCACTTCATCTATGGCCTCCTCCACTATCGTATCTGATTTCTTCATCTATACTAATTATGTTAATGTTCATATCTATTGACAAATTGGATGGAACGAATTATGATACTTGGGCTTCAGATATTAAATTATGGCTTAGGAGTCAAGTTAATCATCTTACCAAGTGTGGCGTCGATATTGATGAAAATGAGGTTTTCCTTTGGTTGAAAATTGATGGCCAGTTATGTATTGTTATCAAATCTATCATGCACTCGTCTTTAAAACAAATTTTTCATTTTTCATTCTTATGAGACGTGTTCAGAAGTTTGGGAACAAGCAAAATTATTGTACATCAATGATACTCAACGTCTTTATTGTGTATGTCAAAATGTCTTCAATGTTATTGCTCCCAAACATCTTGATGGTACAATGACAGAATATTTAGGTAAAATTCATGTTTTTCTTCATGATTTTAATGAGTTATTGCCTCTTGCCTCTAGTTCTTCTCAAGAACTAAGCTTTTCATGTTATGGACAAAATGAAAAAGAAAATTTGTAAACAAAGAAAAATTATTAGGATAGGAAAAATTTGAGAATAATTTGTAGAAAGATGAACAAAGTGTATATAGAATGTTATGAGTTTCATTATCTGGGGTCCTTTCTTTTCTTCGTTGAGGAAATAATAAATGGTAAATGATGTGTTCTTTAGTTTCAAAATAAACATGAAAAATAAGGACATTCATTGGGTGGTTTTGTATTAAAATGTAAAATGGATTTTGTTTGACAGTTCTAGAGATAATGTCAAACTTCTAGGGCCATTGCTTAACCTTGAAGATCTATGACAATAATGCTGAAGATAATTGAACTGATAATAATCCATTTAATTGTTATTTTTACGCTCAGAACATTAAGTATAATGGTTTGTTTAAATCTTCTGTTCTACTCTAAATTCTAATTGATTGAAATCATTCAATACTTTTGCAGAAGGGTACATTCATCCATTATGACCCCTGAGAACACTGAACTGCTCCAAAAGTCTATATATACTCTTATTTTTACGCTGAAGAACATTGAGGTAGGACCCCCTAAATTTTAAATGTCCTATAAGTGTAACTAATTGATTGATTTCTTTTGGTTGCTTTTTGCAGAATGTTAGCTCGGATATTTTGGGTTTCACTGGTGATGAAGCTACCAGAAAGAATTTGAAATTACTTATCAAATCCCTCAGCAGGTTATTGTGAGGTCGACATCCAATTAAATTAGAATATAATTCAATTAGGTTATTTCCAATGTGTTTAGCCTACCACAACATTGAAGGAGTAAATAGTATTTTGTGACTGTTTTTAGTTGTTTCTGAGGAGTGGCATTACTTTGATTTTTACATTCTACTGTGATAGAAATTTGTTTTTCCCGGTCTACACTGAGCTGCAGCGATGTTATTGATTGAGGAAAGCTAATTGCTATCTACACATTCTTCTTTTACTGAAATTTTTATTCATCTGTGTATCATGTAGATGATGACTCTTAGTCATTATCACTCGTCATACTTCAGCTAAAATGCTTACAGCCTGCCTTTGTTTCTTAAATCTACTACAAAATGGATTGGAAATATGAAGGTATCTGATGGATGGTCATTTGATATTTATGGAAACTTTGTTTTTATTCATAGGAAAGAATCAAGTACACGTACATTTATAGCACTTCACACGCACTGCACAATTAATTCACTGAGCTAAACCCCTTTGGTGATATCGAAGCAAATGATAATGAGTTATCAAAATGACTTTTTTGTTTATGCACAATTTTATCAAGATGTTAGTGGTAGGTATAGGAATCAAGAAAGTATTGAATTTTGGTTCCAATTTTCTCATGGTCAATTTTTTGGTAGTAATATTCCACAGCTCTTTGTTTGTTGTTTAAATATATTATAATACACACACTACACTGGAGCATAATACAATTGGGCCGAAAACAAAAGTACTATTGTCCATTCCACCACTAGAGATCATGTAATGTACCTTGAAAGCAAGTTTCGTGGGGTTAAAAATAGGTTATTCGTAACCTTTATGAACATCGGTCCATTTTTGTTGAGTAGCCTATTTTGTCGTTTTAATCATGCTCTTCTAAAATATATTTATTATTTGGTAAGAGTTTGAAGATTGGATTTTGGTTAAATGCTCTAGTGAAAAAAGCAGTTACCAACACAAGTGCCGTTTGAGATTTTGTCAAGATTTTTGCAATTTGTGTTGGTAATTTAGTAAAAAAATTTTGGACTACATTAATGAATTTATTATTACAAGACAACTTTATTTCTTGAATTTAATCAGATTTCAGACCAATTTATATTGATTTACTGTCTTCGTTATGTTACTTTGATGATAACAAATAAACTATTTAAGATTTTGGATCTTCTAAATTATTTTTTTTTAAAAGAATTGGATTCATTTTTCTTTATGTGACGTTGTTGATAACAAATACAACTATTTAAGATTTTGGGTCTTCTAAATTAATTTTTGTGAGAATTGGATTCATTTTTATTAAAGGTTCATTCTCTTCATAAAATGAGAGGAGGTTGAATCAATAATGATAGCTTTTTGGATTCATCCTTAAATTAACTCATTCAAGAAAATAAAATAAAATTCACCCATTATGGAGGAATCAACCGTTTGTAGAGTCATCCATATTTGTGATACATCATATTTGTGGAGTTGTCTATAGAATAAATAGTTCTACCATTGGTTAAAACATATTTTTGATTCAAAATTGTTATGTAACATGTATTTTCCTGTTGGGTCATAAGATTGGGAATATGCTTTAAGGAATTTCTTCATAATCATTTATAGGAGAGAAAAAAAAGTTGGAATTAACTTTTTCACAAGTTTGTTATATATAAACCAGTTTGTAAAAACTCTTTTGATATTATAGGAATTTAGTTGAGTCCTCCATTTAACTGTGCCTTCCAAGCCTAGTAGAAACCCTAGTCCGGTGCACCTATGTGACTACATCCATAATGTTGCATATTTATAAGGAGCACATGACAAAATTAAATTTGAATTTCCCTTTTTTTTTTTCTCTTCAAATCTGATAAATACCTCTTATAAATAGGGACCAAAACCTCTTGTAAAATCACTTCTAAATAAGTAGAGTTATACAGCTAAATTGACATCTCATTTGTTCTTGAGTCACCCTAGGATTCCTTCTTATTTTTTGATACTGACAAAGCATCTTCCTTGTGAGTTTGGTCAAGTTTCCTCTCTAACATACACTTTCCACCACTCTTTTTCCTTCATACACCACCAAAACCTCAAAGCTTCCACCACTCCAAGTCTCTTCGACTAATTGAAAACTTTATCTTGTTAAAACAATCCATCATTTGATATTTGGAGCAAGGTCTACAAGAGCTAAATGTTCTTATCCTTATATTTTTTAATTATTTTTAAGTTTTTCATCTTAAATTCTTGATTGTCTTGTGTTGTTTTTACTGAATACATTCCATGTTTGTCTTTAAATTTTGGCTTCCAATCATTTGCATCATCTTCTTGAACCATCCCTTGTGTTTTTGTAGGATTCTTACTTTGTGTATGCTTTTTTTTCTTGTTTGATTTTAATTGGTTCAATTATACCATATTTGAGTCATTTTAATTTTGATGATCAATATGTTTAATGTCATACTCTTGGAAGTAAACATTCACACTTGGATAAATTCGTCAGCGGTGGCAAGCCTTCTCGAGTTCACTTAAACATCAAAGAAAATTAAAATTGAACTTGCACTTTGGAACTGCACCTCCACACCTATATATAAATTTCCTTGGTTAAATTTTGATTCTAATGGCAGTTTTCATTGAATTCTTTGTTTCTTTATCATCTTGATAACAAAACAAAGAAAAACATTAATCTTCTTACATTCTTAGTTTTATTGATTTATTCTGAAGTCTTTCTTAAGTTCTTCCTTTTGAGTACTTACTTTACTTTGAGCTTTAATTCTATATTATAATTTTTTGGAATTCTCATTGAAATCTTGTCTCATTCAAAATTCTCTTTTGAGTTTAAAATTTCAAATTGTGCTTTTATTAATTTAATTCTTCACGGTTTGAAAGTTTTCTTTAAAGGATAACTAAACTCGTAAGGTAGTCTTTTAGATGTTGTGAAGACCAAAGAGGAACCATTCCTTGGTGATTTCTACAAGTGGGGAAGATCCATAACAAAGAAGAGAAAAAAACTCATGGGAGGCTTGAGAGTAAGATTAAAGATCCAAAGTTTTTAAAATTGTACAAATTCGTAGAAATTGGATTAGCAACAAAATTTTATGACCAAAAAGGTTTATCCACCGATTTGAGTCTGTAACAAAAAAGAATATGTCACTAATTTGTTTTCTATTTTTTTCTTTCATTTGCCATTACTACTTGAAAGTTCTTTTGCTTTGTATCTTAGCCATTTTCCTTGGGTATCTTGGGAGAATTCTTGGTATTCTTTCATCTCCCATTTGGTGACTTTTTGTAATAACAACACATGTAGACGATGAAAGTGTCTAGAAAGCTCACAAGTGCTAATAACCTTTCACCACTAAGATTTGACTGGCTTAATCTCTTGTAATTTGTATCTGGTGTGTTTAGGTACAGTAATTTCGCAAGTTCTAAAGGCTAGCATTGTTACGTAGAGTCCGAATTTAGCCTAGAGTCTTTGATTGTTTTTCTCAGTTTTGAGAGCTAGAAAACCTTTTATTTTGATATGTTTAGACATCTTTTACAACATAGTGATATTGATTCTAGTTCTTCTCCTAAGAGTTTAACATACTTATCTCAAGAACTCAAATCATTAAGTAACTATGAATGTTAATACCCAATTTCGTCCGGGTGAATAAATTTTATTTTAAAGAAAAAATATATAAAAGAGGTTTCTAATCATTTCTCAAAAAAAAAATTAAAAAAAATTCAATCATTTAGTAAATTTTGATTTTGTGATTGTTTTCTCTTGTTTTTTTTAAAAAAAAAGGAAGAAGGAAAGAAAATGTCATTCGCCACTTTGCATCTCTCTTTCTTGGGACGATTATACTCATGACATCTTCCCTTTTCATTACTAATGCCCCTCCCCCATTTGGGCCCACAACCAAATAATCCTCCACCCCATTCATTTTTCGTGTTTGCCGGTGGTTGGTTTTGATACCAGGACCTTGAGCTTTAGGTCTCAATTAACCACAAAGTCCTTTTTATCTATGCTTGTAATGTTAGCAATTTATTTTTCTTTTATAAGCATTTCAATACTTCAGACCTAATTTGTATAAATCATTTGGGGATTAATGAAAGAGGTAGACTTTTGATGTTATTATTCCTGAGACGTGAGAAATCCTCTGCTAGGGTTCTTCGTTGGATCAATTGATCTTATCAAGAATTTTCATTCCAAAATTCTTGTGGCGATCTTTAGGGCTTATCAAACATCATAATGTTTGTGACACTCATCCTTTTGTTTCCTTTTATATTCCGCTCTAACCCTTGTTTTTTATCTCTTCCGCAGTGCTAACTTTCCAGAATCTATCACAATTTTCTTATTCTCATATCTCATGTTTTACTAATCCGTTTCTTATGATTTATATGTCTAAATTGCGATTCAGAGTGTCATCTTTCCTATCGTTTTGGTTTCGTTGCAATCAAAGCATTGTGGGTCCAGATACGTAAAAACCGAAAATTAACGTTTCTGTCTATAAAAAAAATCCCAGGGTTACATCATTTGGTAATCAGAGCAAGGTTGGTCATAACTCGTCTTTCAATTTCTAGTGTGTCATTTTTATTTTTTGTTCAATCCTGGTTCTGTACTGCTTCTATTCTTAGTGTTCATCACATGTTCTTCATTGTTCAATCATATCAATTCTTTTAGTCCATGTGATCTGTTCTAAGTTGCTATTAAGTGTTATATATATACTCGTTATCATGTGTTTTATGTCTTGAGTAAAAAAAAAAAAAAAAAAAAAAAAAAAAAAAAAAAAAAAAAAAAACTCTACAGCAAAAGTTAAAAAAAAAAAAAAAATACAGCAACTGTATTTTGAATTTAAGTGCATCCCAGTTGTTTGATAAAATTCCTAAGTGTCAAGTGTTTTCTCTAATCATTTTTTTTTCTTTTCAGAAAATTAATATT
>Ga0209700_108702_pt1 | contig 12685 bp, 7 predicted proteins | sample SiratroredBW_FD_187528 | JGI IMG/M metagenome (GOLD analysis project Ga0209700, IMG submission 187528) | Root nodule microbial communities of legume samples collected from California, USA - Siratro red BW (SPAdes) (version 2) | ecosystem: Host-associated > Plants > Roots > Nodule | place: USA... | reverse complement strand
TTTGTGTGATTCTGTTCTAGACCTATGGAGTTCACAACCATGGGACTGCCTTATCCCGTCATCCACAGTAACCTATCATACATAATATAATTTTTAATGTTAAAATAAACTCGTACTAGTTAATGACATTCATTTCACAATTTTTCTTTTTAAAGTGTTGTAACATAATACATTAAAATAGGAACTTTCCAATAATAAAACAACATAATTTAGTGCATATAACTTGGACCCGATAATAATATATTTAATAAATCAATCATTACAAACAATCCCCAAACACAATAAAAAATATATTTAAAAACTATATATAAAAAGATCAATAAAGGTGACACTGTAAGGTGGATAGGGGTAAGAGAAGAAAAAAGGGCCACACAATATTTCTCCAGCCTCTAGTATGAGTATGAGGACCATATAATGTGCAATACGATCACAATTTTTATTGTATACAATCGTCGTATCTTAATTAATTCTAAAAAGTCATTATCCAAATTTTAATAAGGATCTTACTATAAACGTTATCATATTTTTGCACTAATAATTATTAATATAAAAATGAATAGTATATACTTGAAATGACATTAACTTCAAATAAAATAAAATAAATAGGGAAATATATTTTAAGAAAATATCAAGTAATATTAAAATGCAATAAGTATATTAATATCATTTATATAATTTCAAATATCAATTAAAATAATAAATCATAGGAAAATACCACTATAATTATTTCAAGTCAAATTTCAATGTTTGGTGAGCAACATTCCATATTTATAATATAATAAAAAGTTGATTCCATCAAAATTACATAATAGAACGAATATAAATATCTTATATTTATTCTATATTTCAAAATATACTCTCCACATAAGATTTAATAAAAATATCTTCATACATCACAAAATAAAATAAAATTAAACTTCTTTATCTTCACTGAAGAGTCACACCACCTGTCAAATCATCTGCTTACCTGTAATATACTATTATTGTAAATTTCAAAACAAAACAAACACCGCATAAAAAGAAGGGTAAGCTATAGAGTTTTTTTAAAATAATGTATTTTCATAAATTAAATTTCTATTTCAATTAAACTACAAAAAATCAAGCTTTCATAATTCATCTTATACATCACATTATCATTAACACATTACACTCATGTAACATGGTTAATTCATATGATCTCGTCTAATCGGTTATTTTGTCAATCCATAAGATCTGGGCTAATCGATTTTTTTTTTTTCACACTGTAACACAGTCATATAAACCTTTGAATCTATATGAACTGGTCCAATTGGTTATTTTTCACATCGTAGTGCAATCATATGAATCTGATAACCCATATGAACTGGTCCAATGTTCTTTTTCAAATCGTAGCACAGTCATATGAAACTTTTAATGCATATGATTTGGTCCAATAAGTTTTTTTTTTTTTTTACATTGTGGGACAATCAGGATGACTTCTTAGATCAAATCCTCAAACAATGCACACCGTAAGAATCTTAACACAGTATCTTCTTTCTTGAAGATATTATGTCGTGATCACAAATCATATCATTCACAAACATAAATGTTACATCATACCATACATAAACATTCATTCTGTTTAATTCAAATTCATCCAATTCATATTTAATAAAACAAATAATTACAATGTTTATTAAAACATTCAAACTATCTTCCTTATCAAATATCATCATTTTAGATAAATTTATATTTCAAATTAACATAACAAAACATACAATTAACTTTCCTTACACAAATTCAAATAAACAAATAATTATAATATTTATTAAAAATATTTAAAATAACTTCCCTTACCAAATATCCTCATTTTAGATAAATTTTTATTTCAAACTAACATAAAAAAGCATACAATTAGTTTCCCTTACCCTACTTCACAAAACAATAAATTACAATATCTATTAAAAATATTCAAACTAGTTTTCCTTACCTGTATAGAGAAGAGACTCTCAAAGGAGTTCCATAAACCTAACCTAACTTTGTTCAAGAATTTGATCAGACACTCTTACTATACTCAATACCAGACACTCTTACTATACTCAATGCCAAGAGCTTAAAGGTGACTTCCAATCGTCAATGAGGAATTGAATCAATTAGAAGTTTAAAAAGAAGGCAAAAAAACTAAAAAAAACCTATTTTTAGGAAGATGGTGTTGAATAACTGATTTTCTTATTTATATGAAATTTTCATTTTAATAATAAAATATTCACATATCATTTTACTAGTATTATTTCTATTCTAAAGTTATATTTTAAGTCTTTACATACTATTACTTCTGTTCAAAAGTTATATTTTAAGTCTTTACATACTATTACTCTTAAGCAAATTTCTAAGATCTTATGCTTGTTATGTAACTTTTTTATTATCATTTAAATAATATTGTAAATTAAATTAACTTTAGAAAATATTTTTATTTTATAAATAATAATATTGTTTTTATATAAAACCACAAAACAAACATTTTTCACTTAAAAGTGGAATTTAAGCTAAATACAATGGAATTTGACAAAAAAATATACTTATTTTCTTAATTACTAATTTTTTATTTTTAACTTAAAAGTTAAACCTAGTATGTCAAACCCGCCCGCATCAAATAGGTTATGATTAAGATAACTTATACAAATCTAATAGATTTATGGAGGTTTCAAAAACATTTCAAAAGGAAAGGGACCACTAGTGTAAAAGTCATGAGTAGAAATCAGAAAATAGAAACGAATTTCATATCAAAACAAAATCAAATAGAATTAAACTTTCAAGACTTCTCCCTAAAAAAGTCAGATCAGCTTCTTTATAAACTAAATTAACTTATTTATGAGATAAAGTTAAGATTTTGAAGAAGATAATTACAAGTTAATTTATGTATAAGTAATTTTTTATTTATAAAAGAACTATTTTATTTAATTTTTATTTGTTTATAAAAAATTCTCTAAATAGTTATTTAAATGAAATTGACGAGTAATAATTGATTATGGAAGTCTCTACGATAGTGATTACAACATTTGATTTAGGCCACAAACCAAGCGAAGACAAATTCGTAGTTGTTGGGACAATTCTTTTCAACCACGTTAAGTGGACACACTCCACAGTCTTGGTCCTGAATATTAGGTTTTATACATGACTTCGTTATTTTGGTGTTCTGCGTCATATCAATTTCTTTTTCATTATGTTTACTTTTTTCTTAGACAATTCTGACCAAATCAGGTGAACTCAAGTCTACATCAAATTGGGGAAGAAGATTTCAAAACTCTACTAGTCCTTCCTTATTTTAAAAATAATTAAAATTTTAAGTTTAAATACTTTATCATATAATCTTTAAGAACTTACTTGCTTAAAAACATATATGTTTTATTATTATTATTATTTTCTTTTTTAATTTTTTTAACTTTTTTTATGGTTAATTAAATTTGCTAGATCCCAAATCTATCATCTCTAGCTTCCCTATATTATTTAATTTGTTGAATTATTATGTTAATTGGGTCATTCTTAAAAGTAGTAACTTAAGTATGAATTGGGTTTACCTTCATTCTATCATCAACATTTAATATCGGGGTCTTCAAATTCCACATTATTGTCCCCTATCAAAGAAATTTTATATTTCCTTCCAGAACATTGACGAAGAGACTACAAAATGGTGGTATATGTGCAGAACTTTTATTTTCAAAATTCTTTCCAAAACCAATTTCGATGAAAACAGGATATTGTTTTACATGAATATGAACAACCACTAATAAAATTATGTCATAATGCTATATTGTAAATCATACTCAGATCAGTTTAGTTACACACATAAATCTAAAACTTCTAATATTGTTTATCAGAACTTAAATATTTGAAAAAATTACAAAGCATTGCTAGTTGAAATCTGTACAAAAACAAAAGTTGAACTGGGTTCAAACTTGAAAAATAATATTCGAACATGAACATGATGTTGGTTTCAAAATGGTTGGTTGAACTTGGGTTCAAGATGGCCAATTGGCAGAAGTTGGCTTCACCATGGTTTCACTTATTTGAAAATGCTAGGTTCAAGATTGTTGGACCAAAGACTTCAATTCGTAATTGTTTATGGTTTCATAGCAATGCATGTTCTTGTAACTTGGATCACATATTACATTCCCTCTCAGAATCATTCACCAACACTTCTGATATACAGACACTGTTTTACTTCTGATAAACACACAAACAAATGTTTCAAGTAGTGGCAATATAAACTAACTTGTTCCTCAATAATACCTCTACAAATGCATTCAGTCTCAGGTGTGTACAAAACAAAGTAATCATAAACAAGTTGTCAAGAAATAGCATAAAATAAATAAACAACATAACAAAGTCCATCACTATAAAATATACTTCTGTTCCCTTAGGATTTGATAAGTTGTTTATACTGCAAATTTCAGGTTTAGAAGCACCTGAAACCTTTTGAGTCATCATATACTTTTTTCCATCTGCATCCTTGACAATTTTATCACATCTAGCCTCTTTGTTCTCCTTCGACGAATGGAATCATTGTTTTCAAATGTTCCTTTGCTTGAGGATGTAAACAAGTTGTGTAGAACCTTTCTTGCAATGCATGCTTCCTTATCAAAATTATTTTCAGAGGAGCTCCCTCTTATACTCCATGGCACTCAATGGTTTGTATTATTATCATCTCCTTGACCAAATCTTTTATCAACAAGATCAACATCTTCTGTAGGAATACATTATCTTTAATGGTACACCAAATTAAAGCATTAAATGGGATATACAAATCTACCAGGGAAATGACAGAAGTTACAAAAAGAAGCAATAAACTTTTACCTCAACATTCACATACATGCTAGTAAGAAATCTATTGGATTCAATTTTGGAATTCCAGAAACTAGCACCGTTCTGTGATTTCTAACAAATTCTATAACTACAATTAAAGTTTGAAGAACTCAACAGCCTGGCTCCAATTGATTATCCACTGAGTAATTCATTTAAGTTTTGAACAAGGTTCTTTTTCATTATGAACAGGGTGACATGTATTTAGGAGCTGGAGACATACTAGTTTGCATCCATCTCTTACTATAAGCATAATCCTTTAGGTCCTAAACAACTTCAAATTTAGGTTTTGACAAGGTAATCTATTCATGTATAATGTTGTATAAATTTTTCTAGTCACATTTATTGGCACATTGGTGGGTTGATCTTGGCTTGCCAAACCCCTCTAGCTCTTTCTAAAGTTAAATACTGTTCCTGAATCATTCACTGCAGGTATAGAACCATCTAGTTGATTTATTTTATTTGATGTCTCAAATGATAAAAGGACAACAAGGACAATTAACCATGTGGTATAATTAGTCATGTTCCGTTATAAAATACAAAGTGTATTTTAACCGTACTCAAATTTAAGTCTCCAATAAGTTATTTGTGTAGTTAGCAAATCCAGTTAATAAACAACAGTCCATATGCTGCATTGTTTATAGCAGCAAAAGCAACACAGAAATATTAATACAATAGTTTTTCACTTAATCAAATTCTACTTGATTATCTGACTCATTAAGTGCTTCTTTTTCAAGAAACTAGTTCAAGAGTCAGATTGTATCCATTGGAACAATCAACTAGAATAGGATTATGTTCTGTTACACAGCTATCAAATCACTAACTCAGGACCAAAATGAAGAAGTGCAATTTTCACTAAATCCAAATTAGATGCAGCATCTAAGAATAGACACATGCAGGCCACATCAACAAGCACAAAAAGCAAGGTAGCCTCTTAACCCTTCTCCCCCTAAAAAATTCAAATTAAAAAACATTAATATGTCATATAATTCATGAGTTTCTGAAAACATTATGCCAATATCAAAATTTCAAATTGTGACAGAAGAAAGAGATGATTCGAGGAATGTTCATGATAATTGATTCGTAGTCCTGATTCATTAATTGGAATAGCAAAAACTCGCAAGGCAAGAGTTGAAAACCTGCTGGAATGGTGATGACTATATCATACTCTCACCCACATTCACATCAATGAACCCCATAGGCTTAGTATCCATACAAATATTTCTGTTTCAGAATCCCATGTTTCTCTTCCCATTCCTTTAAATAGCAGACCGGTTCGGGTTCGTAGAAAACCTTCTTATTTGCAGGATTATCAATGCAATGCAACTATTGCAACTCACACAACTCCTTCATCTTCTGGATTATCTCTACTTTTTACTTCCAATTCTGTTCCACCTATGGTTTCTTCCTCTTCTTCTTTTACACCTGAGCCCACCACCTACAAGGATGCTGTGAGACATGAATGTTGGCGTAAAGCTATAACAGATGAGTTGAAGGCTCTAACTGATAATAATACTTGGATCCTTACTCCTCTTCCTTCTGGCAAGAAAGCAATAGGCAACAAATGGATTTTTAAGGTAAAATACAATGTTGATGGATCTGTTGAGCGTCATAAGGCTCGGTTAGTAGCTAAAGGCTATAACCAAACAGAAGGTCTTGATTACATGGAAACTTTTAGTCCTATTGCAAAAATGACAACCATCAGGCTTCTCTTAACTCTTGCTGCAGCTCATAATTGGTTTCTACATCAACTTGATGTAAATACAGCTTTCCTTCATGGTGACTTAGAAGAGGAAGTGTATATGAATATTCCCCTTGGAATGAAAACCGCTGAAAATCGGGGTTTAGTTTGTCAACTCCAAAAATCCATTTATAGATTAAAGCAAGCCAGTAGACAGTGGAATCACAAGCTCAGTTCTGTTTTGTCATCTCATGGTTTTATCCAGTCCAGGGCTGATTACTCTTCATTTGTGAAGAAATTTGCATCTGACTTCACTGCTGTTTTGATTTATGTTGATGATCTTCTCATCACTGGCAATTCTCTTCCTGCAATTCAATCTTTAAAGATTATCTTACATGATGTCTTCACTATTAAAGACTTGGGTGATGCTTGTTATTTCCTTGGGATGGAACTGACTCGTTCTGCTCATGGCATAACTCTTTTTCAACGTAAATATGCCCTGCAAATTATTGAAGATACCGGATTATCTAATGCCAAACCAGTTTCTTGTCCTTTAGATCCTGCTATAAAATTACAGAAGCATGGCAGTGACTTATATCATGATCCCACTGCCTATCGTCACCTCATTGGCAGATTGGTATATCTCACCAACACTCGGCCTGACATTTCTTTTTCAGTCGGATTACTTAGTCAATTTCTGGAAACACCCATGATTGAACATCACCAAGCTGCTCTTCGCATTCTCAAATATGTGTCTCCAGCTCTTGGGTTATTTTTTTCCGCATAATTCGGATCATAAACTTACAGGTTTTGCTGATGCACCCGCAGATCCACTACAGGATATTGTTTCTTTTATGGACAAGCATTGATTTCATGGAAATCCAAAAAACAGCACACGGTGGCCCGTAGTTCCGCTGAAGCTGAGTATCGCTCCCTTGTTGCAGCCACGTGTGAAGCTCAATGGTTGAGCTATTTGCTTGCTGACCTTCACCTTTCTCTAACAGAACCCATTACTCTGTTTTGTGACAATCGCTCTGCCATCCACATAGCAAACAATCCCGTGTTTCATAAACGCACTAAACATATTGATATGGATTGTCTCATCGTCAAGGAGAAGGTTCTTGCTAAATTGTTGCATCTTCTTCCTATTACTTCTCAACAACAAACTGCTGATATCTTCACCAAAGTTCTACATCCTGGCCCCTTCTCTGCTCTAATATTCAAGTTCAATCTTCATTGTTCTTCCGCTTAAGCTTGACGGGGGTATTATGATACAGAAATACAGAAATGCTTTTTCTCCACTAACGTTTCCCTTTATGTTATATGGTTTTGCCTTTGTAACAAATTCTGTTAGAAACAGAGACACGTGTTTTTCTTTGCCCTAGGTACCTTTGCTTTATATAAACACGTAGCTTTTAAGGCAGAATAGAATACTATAAAAAAGAGTAATAAAATGTTTCAGATAGATTTCTTTCCTCATCTTTTTCTCAGCATCCATATTATCAGGGTATCCATGCAAAGGAAACAAGCATCTCCCTTAGTTCCTAACAGCTCGATCAAAGGGATGAATTCGAATGTAGCCAAATTGAGGAAGCACAGTGTAGTGACCAATTCAAGTGGCGCTTTTGGTTTCTATCCTCCCCTAAGACACACTTACAGACCATTAAGGATTCTGCCTCAATTTCTTCTTCTTTTCTGGATTTTTCTGATATTTCTTCTTTTTCTATTCTTTCTCTTTCTTAATCTTTCTCTTCTCTTTCTTTCTTCGTTTTCTCTTCCTTCTATATGATAAGACCTTGTAATTTTGTTTAAACTATTTTTCTCTTCTTGTAAAGTCTTTCTTTCATTTTAGAATTTTTCTTTCTAGTTTCACAAGTTCTTTCATTTCTTCTTTGTTCTTTTTATATTTCTTATAAAAAGTCAAACAAATTTTATTTTCATACACACCTTCAACACTGTCCAATTCAATATTTTCAATTTTCTCCTAATTGAAGCATCATCAACCTTTGTTTTCACCAAGACAACACATGTTTTTGTAAAACTTAAAGTATCCATAGACTAAGTGGTTTATATAGTGATGAAGATCTTATATAAATGGTTGCCTTAAGCCCTCTTAATAAAGGGGTTAAACCTTCCACTCCGTACCATCGACAAATTATCATGTTATTAGGGTGGTGGTTGAGAAGGTTCGAGATGACAAAACTGTTATATCAAAATATACCTTTTGTTTGATTTTAATTTTGTGTTTAAACTTATAAGTGTAAAACATAATTTTATGAAAAATAAGTGTAAAACATAATTTTATGAAAGTCAGATCTTGTAAGAAACAAGTATCTAGTTTAGTCCTACAGATACAATTTGTGTGATTGAACAAACACAAGTGTTTAGTATATGCTCTTTATCTGGTAAGTTTTTTTTGGATAACTTTGTCTAAAAAACGCTAGTCTTGAATATTTTATGATACATATCAAACTTATAATTATACTTATTTTATATTTGTATGGAATGTTTTCTTCTTTGGTATTTTAAGAGGATTTCATAATATTTTTCTAATATTAATATCTCTTGAAAAACTAGTTGAAAGTTAATTCACACAAACAACCTTTTAAAAAATACAGGATGTTAGTGTTAGGGAGTCAACCACCAAGCCTTACTCTTTATTCCAAAAGGTAGAAAAAAAAAACTACCTATAAAGATATATATGCTATAAAGAAATGGTCAGCAAAGACACACACTTACTAAGTTAAGATCTCACACATAAATTATGTACAAAGCAATTGATATTACATAAAGAAAATAATAAAGTTTACGATTTAGAGAATATATTCTTTTAATAATTGCAAAATTATATGTTAGAAGATATTAGTGTTAAATTTTATAATATAGACCAACTCAGAAAATTTTAAAGAACTTGAATTGTATTTTGTATTTAATGATATTTTATTTAGACTTTAACTAATATTTTGATATTCAAATTAATAAGTATAAGAAATAATACAAATTTAAATAAAAATAGTAGGATGTTTCAACCACTATTCTTGCACATTTCTTGCTATCGCGCACCACTTCTTCCCAACTCGAATGACAGAAAATATGTCATTAATAGGGTTAGAAGTTTTTAAAATTTATAAACGTATAAACTGTTTCCTTTGCTTCCGTTCAAACAATGATTCAAGGTATGAAAATATGTCTTTAATATATATTGTTTATTGGAGTTTCAGTTTTTTAAATAGGAAATAAATATTTCCTTTTAAAAAATAATAGATATTCAACATGAACTAATGTTGAAAAGATAAAAACGACTGTTAACCTTGTAAACATGTTGAATATGAGAACCTTGTAAACATGTTGAATATGAGTTTTCATAAAGTTAATATAACAATTAAAACAAGAACCCATGTATATAGGTTGAAATAAGGAGATAATAAATTGAAATTTCAAAATCATAATAAATATACTTTCAATATATGTAAAACTCTTAAAACTTTCGAAATATTGATAACAGATCAGCACTTTGTGTTTCACAAAGAACACAGTTCAATCTATCAGCATAGGGAAGGAAAGAAGTATTACAAATTTCATGATATTTTTGGAAGTTGGTTTGATGATTATTTCTTGATTAACTTTTGCCTAAATTAAAATAATCAGCTTCAGAAGTCAAAAAGTCTTCCAATATAACCATTTTTTCCCTACCCATTTCAGAACGTCATCTCTCTCATTGGTTTCAAGTCACCTCCAGACAGGAACAAGTCAATGCCTAAAGTCGAATGTGATATTCCTGTTGTTTTCCTCATACTTTTAATTTAATTATAGAATTACTTATGTCAGGGATGAAGAATTTTATATTTACTAATTCCAAAAATTAGTCTTAGTCCAAAATATTGAAGTACTTATTAAAAATAAGCGAAAACAAAAAATACGACAATTCAACTAAACTTTATATTCTTGTTTTATAAGTCATGAAATTGACATTGACAATTTAATTTTGTAAAGTGGCAGTACTATTGTAATAGTTTTCTATCCCTTTTTTTATTGTAACAAAACCTGAGCACTTGTCTTCTTAGAATCGTGCGACTCATCTAATCTTATCTTAAATCTTTTCACACCAATTCAAATCTCACACCATGATCTTCCTTTCACAACCAACACTAGTAGTGATAGCCATAACCACAATTCTTCTCTACAACACATGGAGGAAGAAAAAGGCTAGTCACAAAAGCAAGGGTGCACAACCCCCAGAACCCTCATGTGCCCTACCTTTGATTGGTCACCTCCACCTATTAGGAGCCAAAACACCCCTTGCTAGGACCTTTGCTGCTTTGGCTGACAAATATGGCCCCATCTTTCGAATCCGTCTAGGGGCATACCCTGCCCTTGTGATCTGCAACCAAGAGGCCATAAAAGAGTGCTTCACCACCAATGACAAAGTCTTGGCCTCACGCCCTAAGTCAAGCCATGGTGTGTATCTGGGTTACAATTTTGCAGGGTTTGGATTTGCCCCTTATGGCCCATACTGGATCAAGATCAGAAAGCTCGTCATGCTTGAGTTGCTCTCTGCTCGCCGCCTCGAATTCCTGCGCCATGTTTATGAGTCTGAGATTGATACTTTGGTGAAGGATCTTCGGATGTATCTTGGAGGCAAAACTCATGTTAAAGTCACGATAAGTGAGTGGTTGGAACGGTTGACCTTCAATATCATCACAAAGATGATTGCTGGAAAAAGGTATATTTGGAAAAAATAATTTATGTCCAGCTCAATATATAGTTTTTTTATTTTCTCTCTCACTAGTATAAAGATTTTTTTATTTTTGTCTCACTTTTGATTTATGTTTTTTATACATATAAATTTGTATAATCTCTTTCAACATATTTCATCAAATTGGTAATAATATAATTATAATAATTAAAGATAACATGAATAACAAATAATACATCATTAGTCAAAGTTAACTTTTTAGAAGAAATAACAGTTGACATGAATAATAAATGTCTCGTTAACTTAAATGATGGGAATAATATGTAACACAAATAACAAATGTTGCGGTTAGTGTAACTGTAGTAATATCATGTAAGAGAGAAATAGAAAAAGCTATTAAATGGATGTCTTATGAGTTGAGTTGAAATTTCTACCAGAATATTGGTAAGAGAATTTTGGAAATTGGCATGTTGATGAACAGGTATTTCAGTTATTTGGAGGATGTGGATAATGTAGAAGCACATGGTATTGTGAAACTTATAAAGGAGTTCATGCATATATCTGGGGAATTTGTTCCCTCAGATTTGATACCAGTTCTTGGATGGTTTGGGATGCATGGGAATGTGCTGAAATCTATGAAACGAATAGCAAAAGATTTGGACACCCTTGTGGGAGGTTGGGTTGAAGAGCATAAGAAGACTGATCCTCTAACAAACAAGTCATTGGACAAACATGATTTCATTGATGTCATGCTCTCTGTTATTGAAGATGATTCTCTCCCTGGTTATGATCGTGATACTATCATCAAAGCTAATGTTATGGTAAACCTTTTATCTCCACTTTTAGATTCTGTAAATACTTATTAGGGTTTTTTTTTGTTCAGTCTATGATAAACTATAATAATTTTTTATTTTATTTTCAATCTCAAAAACACTGCCCAGCTACAAATCTTGAAAGTAACAATACTTTCAAGACTCTTTTTTTTTGACAGAATATTTACACATATTTTTAAAGTACATAGTAAAGAAAATCAAAACCGGTTTAATATACATAAATCTAACAGTTATAATCTTCAACGACTCACCTATTAAACAAAGCTTATTGAACATGTAAGTTTTGCACTCTTATATAAGTACAAATTATTATTGATGAGATTTTAAAAAAATATATATTATAAAAAATCTAAATTTATCACATATGACTAATGCTTCATATTAGAATACTTTCACAAGAAAAAACCACTTAATGGGGAAAATATCTTTGAGGGAAATGAAAGATTTTAGTGGTGGATTGAAAGTGTATTTAATACAGAAGAGACCTGCCCCACTAAAATCCAAAATGAATAGAAAAGGAATCTAGCAAATAAATAAACACGCTAGCCAGCTGGCCATTGACTTTTTCTTAATTTTCTTTTGAAAATATGTTATACATATAAAATATTAACATTAATATATATATATATATATATATATATATATATATATATATAT
>Ga0209700_108701_pt1 | contig 12686 bp, 3 predicted proteins | sample SiratroredBW_FD_187528 | JGI IMG/M metagenome (GOLD analysis project Ga0209700, IMG submission 187528) | Root nodule microbial communities of legume samples collected from California, USA - Siratro red BW (SPAdes) (version 2) | ecosystem: Host-associated > Plants > Roots > Nodule | place: USA... | reverse complement strand
TTCTGAGTGTTTTTTTTTTCAATTTATATAGCCTAATATCAATTGTTGAAAAACCACATTTATGTAACATGTACACTATAAATGTGATTTACTGATGGAAGATTACCAATCGAATCTTATCTATCAGTAAAATGTTATTATTGACAAAAAATTTTATAGTCAATTTACTCATGAATTTAATTTATCATTAATTATTGATAGATTTACCAACAAAAACATTTACCGTTAAATTATCTATCACTAATTTACACAAACAAATTAAATATGTCATAAATACTTAACATGTTATTAATAATAATAAAAATAAAATAATTATAATAATAATAACATTTATAATCATAATAATACAGTAATAATAATAGTAATAATAATATTAATATTAATTTTGATTAGTTTATTTTGATGGTTTCAAATTGGTTAATTGGTTTTTTTGGAAGTTTTATAAAATTTTCAAAAGTTTTGAATGTTTAGTTTTAAAAGTTTGTTATATATCATATGAGAACAACTCAAACAAAGAGAATGATCAGAAAAACTTGTCTCAAAAAATATTTTTCACTACTGTAAATAGAAATAGGAACTTCATCGTAACCTTAAAAAATTTTACTCTTGCATTATATAATAGACGGCAAATATTTTAGTGTTACACTCCTCTTGGTAATATTTGTTTGATGGCTTCAAGAAAAACGACTCTAGATTGACATCGTAGTTAAAGTGAAAGAATCGGATTCAGAAACAAGAAAAGATAATTTTGTGTACTTGGTGACCATAAATTTCAAGTTTTAAAGCGCACGACTCAGCGGCAATCAAACTTGGAGTTCGTCAATGTTTTACTCATTTACAGAGGAAAGTGGGTACACCTCCCAGTCGTGAAGAAAAATTCAAAAACTTGTTCCCTTTGTGAATTTGGAAGAAGATTCTGATGAGCTCAGTAATAAAATCCATAGCAATGGTACATAAAAACGCTACAACTCCCAAAATAAATGTGAAATCAGTTTTAAAAGTATGTCCACCATTGAAAGGAGCTTTGCGCAAATCATGTTCCATTGTAGAATCCTTATTTTCAAGTATATTTTGATGGTCCATGGAAACTGCAAAGAGTGTTAATCCTTTGAAATATTGAATGCGTGGATAATGTAGTTGGTTATCGCTAGTCTCACACACTCGAGATCCCCTTTGTCACCGTCTCGTCTCTTACCGCTCGTTTGTTGTCCAGACGGCGTTGTCTCCGGCTTCGGCAGAACTTAAATCAGGCAACACGCATGCTCCCGTTTTCTTAGCCCGATAAGAGATCTAGGGGTCCAAGTTTTTGGGTGATTCCCTATGAGCTCACATTAGGGTCCCATGTAACGGTGGTTGGAGAGCGGTTAAGAGCGCCATGGAATGCGTGTCAATTTGTGATGGAGTTGCAAGGGCTAAAGACGGTGGAAGGTAAAGAACCACCTAGGCTCTTACGAATTAATCCTAGATTGAGAGGGGATTTCGGAGGGAAGGCTATGATTGAACTTAACACGTATTCCCTCGTGCATTGGGGTAGTACTGCAATATGAAAAATTAGAAACGAGGTAAGATGATGCAATGAGTGAGAAATTTTTTATCTTAAATTTCAAAATTTATTTATTTGTTTTAAATGGTTAAAGAAAGGTCTCTAATGGAATAAGTAAGAATATATATATATATATATATATATATATTATGATAATATCAATTGAGTTATTATAATTGATTATGTGAAATCTAGTCAAAATTTGACAAATCCTTTCATTAAAGGATTACCAAGAGACTTGATAAATAAAACATCAAGAGGAATGAGTCACAAGCCGATGACTTAAAATCATCAATGATGGAAACTCAACTCAATCATTAACATTACGTTAAGTAGTCAAAGTACATCATCAGAATGATTGTAAGCACTACAATTAATTGTCATCCCAAGGTTCTTAGTGCTTTGTATCCGCTTGTCAAATGAGTAGGTTGAGTTAATCTCTTAATGATTTTCTAAAGGTACTGAAATTGAGGAGGTGCTAGAATGAAAACCACCTATGTGAATGTGAAGTGTGGCCGCTTCAGGGAGTAAAAGGACTTGACTCCAAAAACATTCATGAAAGATACGGGACACAGGGGCCATGTTGAATGTGAATGTGTCAGATATTTTAAAACATGTTTTTGATACAAGTTGTATGCGTGAATTGTTTATGCTACATATCAAATAGAATACTGGTTCAAAGACTTTCTACCATGATGTAATGAACTCTTCACAATTTAATGGTTCAAATAGTAAGATACCATTATTTATGCATATAATGTTTGAGTTATTCTTGGATCATTGATATATACTTAACATGTTAAAAATGGCGGGGATTAAACATTTTAGAAGTTTTGTAAAACTTTCAAAAGTTTTGATCGTTTAGTTTCAAACATTTGTTATATATCATATGAGAACAACTCAAAAAAAGAGAATGATCAGACATTTGTTATATGAGAACAACTCAAAGAAAGAGAATGATAAACAAGAACTTCATCGTATCCAGAAGAAAATTTGCTAACTCTTACAGTATAAAGGGCAAATATTTCTTTAGGAAAGTGGCAGTGTTACACGCTTTGAAATCATCTAAATCCTCTTGGTCTAACACGAGACGGAAATGATGATATCAAACTTGCACTTCTTATTATATGAAATAGCATTACAAACAAGTTGGTTTGATAAACATATATCATAAAATAAGAATATTAAATTTTAAGTAGATTGTGGTTACAAAGAATGTGTTATATTATTCATAGCACTTAATGGGGAGATAACAGCGGATCATATTTACATTTTTCTTATTTTTAATCTTTTGCTCACTCTTATAGGCAGGCACACTAGATAAATAGAGAGACATTTGGGAATAACATATTAATCCAATGCAGGCTCCATGTATGAATCATAGTTTCCGATTTGTTTAATTTCTACATTTATGAACCCAGGAAATATTGTTTTCAACTTCTTTATGTCAACATTCAATTGCTTAAGGTACTTCAGACGCAGTGTCTGTACGTTCCTCCATTTCTCATCAACATCAATACTTTCCAGTTTTCCTCCACTTATATTTAGCTCCCTCACTGTCAACACATCTTCCATCTTGGGAGGCATAAACAATTCTTGAAAACTCTTTCTAGGAAAACATTCAAGATGTAACTTTCTCAAACCACGTGGCAAATGAATATTAGCATAGCTTGGGTCAGACCCCCTCCAAGATATTTTTAGATGCTCAAGTGCTACAAAATCTTCCAAACTTTCAAACTCCCTATCCCTCATCACGGCCTCCCTTCCTATATATATGCTCAGTCGCCTTAGTTTTTTCAAATTTACAAGATCTGATATTCTGCATGGAGTCTTTTCAGAAGTACTTATTACAAAGCCCTTCAGTACTTCAAGTTTAGTGAGCTTCTCGATCCCCTTTGGCATTCCCTCCAGAAGGTAACACTGTGACAAAATCAGATGTGTGAGGCTTTTCATTGATGATATATCATTAGGTAGAGTCTCCAAATTATGGCAAGCTTTCAGATCAAGAATTTGTAGTCCCTCAAGTTGAGCAATAGAGGATGGAAGCTCGAATATTCTTGATATGCCACGGAGACTAAGATATCTCAACTGCGTTAGATTTGCCAAGTTTTTCAAGAATTCTTGACTCCCAACTTCAATGTGATGAAAGGGTGAATCTTGCCAACGCCCAAGTTGAAGAACCTCTACATTCTTTAATTCAGTGACCCATTTTGGTCTAAAATTCAGATATTTTGAACCAATATTAAAAACAGTACGTATAATACGGTCACCAAAATACCAATCACCCAGTGTCACTGTTCTTTTCTCAAGCACTAACTGATTTTTTACAGATCCCCCATCAAAGAATTGTCTTAAAATATATCCATGATGCTCTGCATTTTCGTTTAAATCATACGATTTCAACGTATGACGGACGCTAGGAAGAATTCGAAATTTATTGAGAATGGGAGACTTTCCGTTTCCATAATGTACAATCATATTTGATTCCAAAAGATCATGAATCACACCCTCACACAATTCCTCTGCTGTTTTGTTGTGACTATCTTGAACCCGACCCTCTCCAATCCACAAATTAATTATATTTCTTTTCCTTATGACAACGTTCTCATGGAACATTAGCAGAGAGAACAAGCAACCTCTTATTGTACCGTCTAGCCAGAAAAGATCTTCCTTAGCCCAACTCTCCTCCTCATGGGGTTGGTGGAAGTGTTGTGATGGCTGAAATATTTGGGCAGGCTTGTGATCCTCCTCCTTAGATGACTCATCAAAACCATCCATTGGAACTAACTTTTGAGCACTATCTCTTATTCTCTTGCAAATCTCATCCATCTCTTCATCCAACTTCCTCTGCTCTAACTTCCGAAGATGTCCATACACCTCTGCTAATGTGTCAAGCAGTTCTTCCTCATTCTTCTTCACTCTCACAAACACATCCTTTATCTTGTTCAGATTCAACCTCAACTTCTCCAACTTCCCATCAAATGCTTCATCTCTTCCCCTTTCATCAAATTTGTTCCTTGTTGTCATCAATTGCTTCAGCACCACATCTACTGCCTTCATCTTGTTTGTTCGAATCGACATTTCACTGCAAACAAACTATACTTTTCATTCATCAATTACCAAAAGTTTAGTTATTTGGTAAGCCCATATAAGATCTAGCTAACAGGGACTATCATCAAGAATGAATAATCAGTCATTTTGCTTAGTCAGTATTATAAAACATAATATAAATAAGCTAACAAAAACTCAAATCAAACTTTCCCTGCAAATAAAACAACATAAATTCTATGCACTCAATAATATAATTCAAAGGATATGCAAAACAGTACAAAGTTTGAACTCTATAATATAAGGATCTCGTGATATATGGAGTTCCATTAACAAATGATTATAACAATCTTTAGAAACATTACATAAAACTTTATTATTTCTAATTAATTTCAATAACAAAATGAAGTCGCACCTTTGAAATGACTGGGACTCGTCCAACTTTTTTGTGCTGAAATATAGCCTCAAACAAATGAAATACAACCTCAAATAATGAAAGGTATAGTTGATATGGAGGGAAACTAAATGATGACATCAATTTGCAGTTTTAGTATGATTTGAAGGAAGGAATTGCACCACAAAAGTTTCACGTCATTCTTTGAATAGCTTCCACTTCAATCATCCCAAACGAAGTTGGATTCTTCGTGCTTAGTTTATTTCCTTCAAAGAGAGAATCTTATGCTATGCTTTGAAATCAAGGATTCCATTCGTGACTCATGAACATACTCATGAACAAATCTATAATATATTTCATGAACATTAACTATCAACTTGCAATACCTAAAATCAAACAACTGCAGTACCTAAAATTAAACTACTATTTCTACATTATCTATTGTAAATCTACAGCAACCGGAACAATATACTAACAGGCTACACAAACTTGCAATAACAGTAAAAGAAAACTGAATAAAATGCTTGACTGAAACAAGAGAATGCAATCACAGAAACATAACAAACAAACAAAAGTTCCATTATCTAAAAATTTAACTATAAGAAGAATCCAGAATAACAGTTGAAAATAAAAGAATTGGGAAACATGATTTGCAGAGCAGAATTGAAAACTGGTGATATAGTACTCCTACTAACATATCATATAAAAAACTAAAAACAATGAAGATCTTTAAATAAAAAATCAATTGCTAACCTTTGGTTTCTAACTTCAATTCAAGCAACGAAGGAAAAAAAAGAAAAGGAAAGAACACAGTATTCATAACGCAAGAACAAGAATCTAACCTAAAATTTCAAATGTAAATAGTACGATGAAAACTAAATTCTGAGGAGAAATTATAAAACGAAAATCAAGAAATCAATCAAATACCGCGGCTGAAAAATCATGGTAACAGAAGCAATAGAGAACAACAATGGTAAAGTGCAAATAACAATCGCGAAGGTGAAAACTCTAGAATCCCTTTTCTTATTTCTCTCTGTAATGTTCTAGCACTTGAAAAAAAAATCTAAAGTAAAGGAAAACTGAATAGTTAAAAGTAAAAGTCTCTAAGATAAATCTGTCTTTTATAACCATACCTAACTAAAATCTCAACTGATTCAGTTAATCTAAATTTTTTTGTTAAAACAATCATGTTTGAGCTGAATAAAACCAATATATGTTACACATCTTTTCCATTGAATATCAACGTAGTTACACATACACAAAAGTTAAACTCGTTATCGTTATTCAAGATAAACTAATTTCACACATAAATCCATATAATCGGTGGTATGTTGTATTATTCCTAAATTGTCACTATTACAATTTAATAGACCAGAGAAAAAAATGTAAAACAAGATATAAACTACGAAGATTAAAGTCACTATTACAATGAGACAGTGATGGAAATAAGCATGATATATACTTTTGAAGAATCAAGTCTAGCTTTTTCATTTTATATAAGCTTATTTTTAAGATCTAATTTATTAAAAAACTATTTACAGCAAATAAAAAGGATATTTTTTACAGCATTCAAAGTTGATTTTTATGTAATCCAATATGTTTTTAAAAACTTAAATAGATATATAATTTTATTAGATTATAAGAAATTAGTTTTATAATTATTAGGTAAATTTAAATTTATTTTCCTAATATAAATCTATTTCGTATACATAGTTAGTAAACTTATTTTCATCATCAGTTTTGGGGAACACTTTTCAAGATATGCTATTATTTCTCTAAAGTTATACTAAGTAAAATTTAATAAACATTTTTTATGTACAATAAAAATTAAACATGTTTTTATTATGAACTTTTGAGCATTGGAACAATTGACATATCTGAAAGATAATTATATAACCTAATGAATGGGCATCTCACTTATTTAGGGTTCTTGTATATAGAGCAAGTTCTTTCATAGGTGAATCTATAATCTAACTCATACTTGTAATAAGTTTATGTTTAACTAAAAATATAACTATCAAATTAAAAGTCTCATATTATATGACATGAATAATATATAAAAAAAAAACTCACAAATATATTGTGTTAAAGTTTTATACAACTAACGTTAAATCTGTTATATATTAATTTTTTTTAACTTTTTCTTTTGTTATGTATCGACTACTCTTCTGAAAAGTCCAATACAAAGATTTCTTTTGATATATATATATATATATATATATATATATATATATATATATATATATATATATATATATATATATATCATGAAAAATATTATATAACATGAATTGTGTTTTTGTTTTATATTTTAACTTAAATGAGAAAAAGTTGAAATAGTGTCCTTATGAGTGATATCAAAAGGGCATTATAATAGATACGAGAGCATTCTAATAACTATAGGCTTTATGGTGAATCTTTACTGAATTATTTCCCTTTGATCTTCAAATAACTCTTTGGTCATGAGGGTGTCAAGTTTCATGTTCATTGTCTCCAGTTTATTATAGTGCCTTTAGTTTGAACATTGATTTGATTACCTTTTGCCTTTTGAAGATGTCGTTGAGAGGTACATTAATTACAATAACATTACAATAATAATCCTCTTAACTGTTCTATTTGTTTCAAAGTGCAGAAAAGCTTGAATGGAAAAAAATAAATAAATATCAAAAAATTTAACATCGAACTAAAAGATTTTAAAAGCACAAAAAATAGACCAATTTTATGTGTCAAAATTTCCGTATAATTATAATAAGATTTACTGAAAATTAGCACGTAGTTAATTATATACTCATAATTGATTACACATTTAAATATAAATGATTTGGATAATATTTATGAATAATTGTTATATGAGTTTTTTTAATATAATTAATTAGATATCAATATTTACATTTTTATTAAAATAAATAAAAAAAATTAATTTTAGTACTTTATGAAATAATTTATTTTAATTTATTGTTTTAAAATATAAATTTTTTTATTCTTCAAAATTTTATAATATTTTAATTTTGTTTTGACTTATATTTCAAATATACTAATTTATAAAAAATAATTATCAGATCAACTAAATTACTATTAAACTGTTTATTCATTCTGTTTTATTTTTCTTTATTTAAAGAATCTCAACTTTTTCTTTCTCTTTTTCTTCTGTTGCCTCCACTTTCCAGTCTTTAATCCAAGAGTCATCACTATCTTTAGGAACAAAAAAAAAATAAACACCGAATAAGCAAGCTAAAGAATTTTTAGAAAAAGAAAAGTATGTTTTCTTGTTTCTTTGGTTCTATTGAAATTTAAGTAACTGTGATATTTAAATATTATTGAATATTATTATCTTAATTAAATTTATTTCTAAATTATCATATACTATATTATTCGAAAAGTCGTCTCTGCCGTTATAATTAGCAATATACATTATTATAATAAAATTATTAAAATCTAAATGTGAAAATTGGAGATACTGAATATAATAATTATTAAAGTCTAAATATGAAAATTAGAGATACTGAATGTAAATAAACTCGTTATCCTGATTTTAATAGGTAATACTTGATTTATTTAATTAAGTATGAGGATAGAAGTGTTTATATACATATTTATTTCATCTTCGTTTTTATTTAAATATTTATTCTCGTTCTTATACTTATATTAATTTTAAATTATTAAAATACTTTTAAATCATTCTCTATAATCAATTGTTATCTGATTTTTTTTTATATTTATATAATTATAATTTTTTTAATATTTGGTATTAGAAAAAAAAAATACGTACGAATGAGTCATAAAATTCATATTCATTGACTATAAAGAGAGAGAAGGAAATGAGGTTATTGAGCCTACACTTCTTACAATGTGAAATAGGATTCACAATCAAGTTAGGTTTGACAAACATGTATCATGGAATAAGAATATTAAATTTTGAGTAGATTGATGGTTTCAAAGGGTGTGTTAGTATTATTCATGACACTTAATAGACAGAAAACAATAAATATATCATATTTGTACTCTTAGTTTTCAACTTTTGCTCACTCTTACAGGCACACTCTAGATAAATAGAGACATTTGGGAATAGCATATTAATCCAATGCAGGCTCCATGTATGAATCATGGTTTGCAATTTGTTTAATTTCTACATTTATAAGCTCAATAAATAATGCTTTCAAATTGTTTAAGTCAACATTCAATTGTTTAAGGTACTTAAGACGCAGTGTGTCTACGTTTCTTCATTTCCTTTCTACATCAATACTTTCCAGTTTTCCTCTATTTATATTTAGTTCCCTCAATGTCAACACATCTTGCATCTTGGAAGGCATAAACAATTGTTGAAAACTCTTTCTAGAAAAACATTCAAGATGCAACTTTCTCAAACCTCGTGGCAAATGAATATTATAACTTTTTTAGTATTAAATATTAAACAAAAGAAGATTTATATGTTTTAAATATTAAATACTTATCAATAATATAATGTTTTATTTGATTTGTCGGTTTTATAAAAAATACTTAATTAATCTTTAGAATAGTATTAGGATGAAAATGAGACACAAAATTTATATTTATTAAGTATAAGAATGAAGATGGAGACGAGATAATCAAAGCTGCTCCTACGACTATCTAAAAACGGATAAAATAAATAAATTAGTTTGACAATCATATATCTTAAAATAAGAGTGACTAAGAATATGAAATTATGAAATTTTGAGTAGATTGATAGTTTCAAACAATACTCTTATATTATTCATAATAACACTTAAATGGGATATAACAAGTTTAGTAACAGAGAGATCACTCTTATTTTTCAACTTTTGCTAACTCTTAAAGACACTTTAGATAAATAGAGACATGCACTCAACCTCTCTTCTCAATATTCATGCTCAATGTCTGAATGGTTTGCGATTTGTCTAATTTCTACGTATCTCAGTCTAGGAAATAATGCTTTCAAATTGTTTACGTCAACATTCAATTGCTTAAGGTACTTCAGACGCAGTGTCTCCACGTTCCTCCATTTCTCATCAACATCCATACTTTCCAGTTTTCCTCCACTTATATTTAGCTCTCTCACTCTCAACACATTTTGCATCCTCAATGGGAACAGATAGTGCACCTTTGGAGGTATAAACAATTCTTCAAAACTCTTTCTAGGAAAACATTCAAGATGCAACTTTCTCAAATTTGGTGGCAAACAAATATTACCATAGCTGGGGTCAGACCCCTTCCAAGATATTTTGAGATGCTCAAGTGCTAAAACAAATTCCAAACCTTCAAACTCCCAATCCCTCATCACCGCCTCCCTTCCTATATATATGCTCAGTCGCCTTAGTTTTTTCAAATTTACAAGATTTGATATTCTGCATGGAGTCTTTTCAGGAGTACTTATTACAAATCCCTTCAGTACTTCAAGTTCAGTGAGCTTATCTATCCCCTTTGGCATTCCCTCCAGAAGGTAACACTGTGACAAAATCAGATGTGTGAGGCTTCGCATTGATGAAATATCGTTAGGAAGTGTTTCCAAATTATGGCAAGCTTTCAGATCAAGAATTAGTAGTGTCTCAAGTTGAACAATGGAAGATGGAAGCTCGAATATTCTTGATATGCCACGGAGACTAAGATATCTCAACTGCGTTAAATTTGCCAAGTCTTTCAAGAATTCTTGACTCCCAACTTCAATATGATGAAAGGGTGAATCTTGCCAACGCCCAAGTTGAAGCACCAGTAAATTCTTTTTTAATTCAGTGACCCATTTTGGTCTAAAATTCAGATAACTTGCACTAATATTAAAAACAGTATGTATAGTACGGTCACCAAAATACCAATCACCTAGTGTAATTGTTTTTTTCTTAAGCCCTAGCCGATTTTCTACAAATCCTCCTTCAGAGCATAATTTAAGATATTGTCCCGGATGCTCTATAATTTCTTTTGATACATATGATTCCAACAACCAACGAAGGATGCCAGGAAGAATTTGAAATTTATTGACAATGGGAGACTTTCTGTTACCATAGCATACAATCACCTTTAATTTCAAAAGCTCCTTAATCATATCCTCACCCAACCGCCTATCTTGAACCCAACCCTCTCCAATCCATAAATTAATTACATTTCTTTTGCTTATCACAGCGTTCTCAGGGAACATTAACAGAGACATCAAGCACTCTATTGTTATACCCTCTAGTCGGTCAAGATATTCCATTGTCCAACTCTCCGGATGGGGTTGCTGCAAGTCTTGTGATGGCTGAAATATTTGGGCAGCCTTGTGATTCTCCTCCTCATATGACTCATCAAAACCATCCATTGGGACCAACTTTTGAGCACTATCTCTTATTCTCTTGCAAATCCCATCCATCTCTTCATCCAACTTCCTCCGCTCCAACTTCCGAAGATGGTCATACACCTCTGCTAATCTGTCAAGCAGTTCTTCTTCATTTTTCTTCACTCTCTCAAACACATCCTTTATCTTGTTCAGATTCAACCTCAACTTCTCCAACTTCCCATCAAATGCTTCATCTCTTCCCCTCTCATCGAATCTGTTCCTTGCTGTCATCAATTGCTTCAACACCACACCTACTGCTTTCATCTTGTTTGTTCGAATCGACATTTCGCTGCAAACAAACTATACTTTTCATTCACCAATTAAGAAAAGTTTAGTTATTTGGTAAGCCATATAAGATCAAGCTAATAAGAACTATCATCAAGAATGAATAATCAGTCATTCATTAAATGTAATACACAGCTTCCTGAATATTATAAAGCATAATATAAATAAGCTAACAAAAACTCAAATCAAACTTTCTCTGCAAATAAAACAACATAAATTCTATGCACTATAATATAATTCCAAGGATATATGCAATACAGTACAAAGTTTGAACTCTATAATAAGTGATATGTGGAGTTCCATTAACAAATGATATAACAATCTTTAGAAACATTACATAAAACTTTATTATTTCTAATTATTTCAATAACAAAATGAAGTCGAACCTTTAAAATAAGCTAGATGTAGGAATGTATTCAGTCCAGATAACCTCAAACAAATGAAATACAACCTGAAATAATGAAAGATATAGTTGATATGGAGGGAAGCTAAATGATGACATCACTTAGCAGTTTAGTAAGATTTGAAGGAAGGAATTGCACCACAAAAGTTTCACGTCATTCTTTGAATAGCTTCCACTTCAATCATCCCAAACAAGGTTGGATTCTTCATACTTAGTTTATTTTCTTGAAAGAGAGAATGTATAATATATGCTATGCTTTGAAATCAAGGATTTCATCAATGACTCGTGAACATATTCGACCAATGATTTATGATTTGAAGATTCCTTTCGGACACTTTTTGGGCATCCTATTTTCATAGAGATGTAAACGTGGACAAGGTTAGTGTTAACTTTTTTTTAAAAAAAAATATTTTGTTGTTATATAATATTGTTTATATTTTTAACATAATTAAATATTTTTATTTATTATTTTATTAATATAATGAAATTAAAAACAGAAATTTAGATTTTATTTTACGATTTATTTTAATATATATTTTATTTTCTTGTTTACTTATTGTAAATAAAAGATAATTGATTTTTAAGATTTTTATATAATTGTTATAATTGCTCTAAAACTTTGTTTTTATAAAACATTTAAATTTGATATTAAGAATTATAAAAAAAATTTAAATATTTTTTCTATGAGGTTTTTTTTTTTTTTTCAATT
>Ga0209700_108700_pt1 | contig 12687 bp, 5 predicted proteins | sample SiratroredBW_FD_187528 | JGI IMG/M metagenome (GOLD analysis project Ga0209700, IMG submission 187528) | Root nodule microbial communities of legume samples collected from California, USA - Siratro red BW (SPAdes) (version 2) | ecosystem: Host-associated > Plants > Roots > Nodule | place: USA... | reverse complement strand
AAAAAAAAAAAAAAAAAAAGTTTATCGAAACATGAGTTAAATGACTGGAATTAGCAACAAGAAGGAAGGATACCAGTCGGAAGCAGTGATTAGAACTCCTGCCCAGAGAGGGAAGAAGCCTCGGGTAAGAATTTGGATGGCGATGGCACTTCCAATGACCTCTTGAATGTCGGCACCAATCAGGGCCAGCTCGGCCATGAACCAGAGTACAAGGCGGGCCCAATGGGGATATTCATCCCTGCAGAGCTCGGCTAGGTGGCGGCCCGTGACGACTCCGACCCTGGCGGACAGAAGCTGGATCAAGAGGCCCATGATGGTGGCCCACATCAAGAGCCAGAGGAGCGAGTAGCCAGCGATGGCCCCAGACTGGAGATCCCCCTCGAGATTCCCCGGATCCAAAAAAGCTATGCTCATCAAGAACCCAGGCCCAGTGAAGAGCCACAGCTTCTTCCATGAGAAAGGAGGAACGGTCGAATCATCCACCGTGTCAAATTCGAATTCCGCCACCAGGATCTTCTCCCCCGCTTCGTATGCCACATCTTCTTCCAATGATAATGATGATGCCGCTCCTGCTTCCTCTAGAAGCCGGTTCGCCTCCTCGTCTCTCTCCTCCTCCTTCGACCCCTCTTCTCGCGACGGAGCACTCATTCTGATCAAACTTTCCGGCGTGCGCGGGCGGCGGAGGAAGCCAGTTCGCGGTGGCCTGCTACGTGTGCATACTCAACACGCCTATTTATACGGATCTATCTACCATCTCGCCTAGCCATTTTGTCCTGTAGCTAGTTACTCTCTACTCCGTTCCTAGATGCAATTCGCTCGGTTTAAGTAAATAGCGTAGCGACACGTCACAATTACATGGCCTTTTTCGTCATTCCACAGATAAACTCTCTCACCGTCTGTGTCTGTGACCGTTCGATCATTTATTACACCATCATTCTTTCTACTTTTATTTTCCTTGTCAGGTCCGCAGTTATTACTACAATTTATACATCACTTCAATTCCCTCATATATTTGACTTCTCTTATTCGCACCCAACATAGTACTTCAGGTTATGAAAATCACTTGGTTATTTTGTTGTTTAATTATAACTTACTATTATTAATATAATTTTTAAAATAAAAATGTTTAACCCTGATCTAAAATTTAGGTGTAAGGTCATGTAACTGAATTTAATAATTCATATTAAAAGTTATATATATATATATATATATATATATATTTCAGGTTTTCAGATCTTCCTACAATTTATACATCACTTCAATTCCTTATATGTTTTTGGCACCCACATGGTACTTCAGGTTATGAAAAGTCGCTTTAGACATTATTTTTATTAATGGTTATTTATATAGTTTAATTTTAATTTATTATTATTAATATAACTTTTAAAATAGAGATGTAATTTAAGTTTAATTTTCAATTTCTTCTATTGGTCATAGAATTATTTTAATAGACTGTGGTCAAAATCTGTGGTCTGATCGGATATTAAAAAGAAACGTGTCTTCCCTAATCTAAAATTTAAATGTGTATTTAATCATTTATATAAATTATTAAAAAGTAAATATTGACGAGTTTTAACCCGTGTCTAAGCAAGTGTTTCTGGTCTTTTCCTGATAAGGATTGGTTGTTTTAAGCGAACGAAACCTAATAAGATCTCTTCACCTTTGGTTCTCGTCCAACCCTTTTGATAATCTCTGATGGTCGTGCGGCAATCACTTTATATTTTCTTTAAAGGACAATAATAAATTCAGCATATGAACGAACGAAAAATTGATTTAGTATCTTACTGATAAAAAAATACAAATTAATTTTTCCTTTATTACTTAATAATAAAAAAATTAATTTAGTGTTGAATTTATTTTAAAATTATAGTTTAATGACAAAATAGTTTTACAAATGGGAAGAGCAAAGCCTGATTAAGGAATTTTATCATAACTCAATATTAATTTTTCGTTTTTAAAAAGTAAGTTGATGATAATGTCTTAAGTTCAATATTGATTATTTTGTTTCATTATAATTTATGAGTAATTTCTTTTTTCTTTTATACCATATCATTTTTTTTACCATATTTGCATACCAAATGTAATCAACTTAACACATCCAACAATGTGAATGCAACTTCTGAGTACATAAGAACATTATGAGGCTCTAAAGTGATTTTTGAAAGCTGTTTTATTTCTATTTAATATAGAATTATTAATCTGTTAAAAAAAATCAGGCATTCAAATCTATTTAAAGTTTTAGAGCAGAGTAAATAAACTTTTATACCAAATACCATCAAATCTTAGAAAGGAACTATTAGACTGCCAAATAAGAAGATATTGAACAAAAATTAATAAAGAATATCGTGGAAGATGAATTCAGTTTATATAATAAATGTTGCTTTATTTTTAAAGCATGACACTAAATATAAAGCAACATTTGATGAAGTTTTATGAAGACTAAATTTGATGCTTTTGTTAATTTTATTCTTATGAATTTCCATTTGTATCAATTTTATATAAAAAAAAGTTAAAAAGGTAAAGAGACTTATTTTATAAAGAGAATATTAAAATTCATAGATATTAATTTTATGAACTTTTACTTTTCACTCTAAATGCTAGTAATATGAGGTGACTCAAAATAAAAAGTTATTTTTATATATATAAATATTTTTTTTTTCAATTTAGAGCTCATTTACATTCATTACATTTTTTTAGAGAGAACAAAAAGTTTGTTATAATAAGTAAAATAAACTTATGAATCAAACATTTTTTTTAAATTATATAAAAAACTTTTACAAATCAATTAATGTATAAGTTAGTTTAAAGATATAGAAAACATATCTTAGTATGAAGTTAGAAAATTATAAGATATTTGCAAGCTTATTCTTGAATAAAAGAGGAAGATAGATGATATCTCTCCATGTTGTGATAAAAAAAACGATATAAATTTTTAGTTTTAACCTTTGAGATAATACCACTTTTAAATTTTGACTAGTCTGCTTTCATAATGTGTTGTTGAAAGATATATAACTAGGGACAAGTTCAATTTTTATAATGTATTGGTGTCACCAAAGATAAAATTTAAATGCATTAAAAAGAATATGAAACTAAATGATAATGTTTTTATATATACTATATTCAAAGTTTTAAATTTTAAGTTTGACCACAATTGGAATTATGATTATGCCATTATTCTTAAAATTGTGAGAAAAAGCAGAAAAATTAATCTGATGGATGCGGTTATAATGACAACAGTGACGTGCTTTAGATGAATCTTGAATTATTAACAATGTAGTTATAGATATTTTTGTTTTTATTACAATGACATTTAGAAAAAAATTGAGAGGGATATTAATTAGAAGAAAAATATTTTACCCTTTTTATGAAAACATTTTCTGAAGTTATTTTATATTGTCAGTATAAATATTTCATCATCTACTAATTAAAGACTATCACTAATACATTTTTTTTAAAAATTAATAATTTATTTTTATTATTTCTGATTGATTTATATAGAAATCGTTTACATTATTAGGACATAGATTATTTACTCACATCTCTTTTCAAGTAAAACTTTGAACATTACTACCTAAAAATATAACAAATCATAAATCATGTTGGACAATTTTTTTTCTTTTGTCATTTAAATAAAAAAGAGACTTTGGTTCCATTACATTCTATGAATAAATTAATAAAATAAAATTCATAAAAAATGAAATAGTAAGAAATCAGTCTATTAAAAATTTGTTTTAAAAAAAATAATAGTAATAATAGTAATTAAAAAATATATATCGAATTTTTCCATTAAGAGAAAACTAAAAATGTGGTAAATAAAAGATAACAATTAAAAAATAATAATAATTAAAAAAACGAAAATAACAAATAATAAATAAATAAATATTAAATAATTGATGATTAAATAATAAAAACAAAATAAAAATAAATATATATTCAAAAAGAATAAATAATAAAAAATAACCATAAAAAGAATGAGTGTCAGTATACTTCCATGTTCTCACTCTCTAACTCCACGTATTTGTTTTTAATCAAAAATTAACAACCCACGTTATTCACTTAAATAAAAATAAAATTAATAATAAATAATGGATTTTTACTGGATAGATTCATTTTAATATTAATTTTAAAAAATAATAAATATGAATGAGTCAAAGAGTGGTAACTTCTTTGAACTGAACCACTGGCATTTAAAAATAAATAAATATCAATTAAAATAATGAAAAAAAAGAAAAAGAGATATATTAGTCAGAGAAAGAAAAAGAAAAGAGGGATCATTTTTTGGTAATTGAGAAAAAAAGAGAACGAGAGAGAATATTGAGAAGAGAAAAAAAAAAGAAAACACACTGAGAAAGAAAAGACTAGGCAACAGGTATGTTTTTTTTTTCCTTTTTGCTTTTACATTCATTCATGGCATAAAATAAAAAAGCACCCACAATTATTCTTATTTCATCAACATGCATCTCCATGTTAACCCCACTTCCTAAATACACAAACCACCAAATATCACTCACGGAAAAAATGCAAGCTTCGAAACCCTTCAGCAAACCCTACAAGCACCACATCTCGACGAAAACGCCCCTCACAAATACCCAAGAATAGAACTACGTGCACCCTGATTTTCTATCCTGTATAGATATGCGTACAAACGAGGTCAAATCCTTGTCGGACCCCTATTAAAAATATATATTTTTGTTTGTTGTTATTTGCATTCTATTTCTGGTTTTTGGGAAAAATAAATATTTCTAATCACTCTTTTATTTTACTTGTTTAATTAAAGGTACCGTCGCGGATAGTACCTTCCCGCACGTAAACGACTCCCGAATCTTGGAATCCGGTTCGTAGACATTTTTTTTTTCTATAGTTTTCCATAATAAACTGTAATGGAAACTCCAAATCTCTATTTAATTATTTAAATATTTTTTAAAACAAAATTTTGATCGTCCCGTCGTGATCCCGGTTGCGACAAGAGGAAAAACCAAATGATCATATAAATTATATCTAAATAGTTAAAATTACTAAGGTAAGATCAGACTTAATTTTGTTACTTAGTACTTGTTTTTCACTAATAATAATAGTTTTAAAAACATTGTTACTTAATTTTCTCATTAATAATAATAATATTTTTCATTAATAAAAATAGTTTTAATTACTTAATTTTGTTACTTAATTTCTTGTTTTTTCATTGAACAGTGACAAGGTGAAAGAAAAAAAATTGTGGCTAATCAATAATAATAGATTTAAAACAAGTTGAAAGGTTGAGTTTTGCTATTCTTTCTTCTAATGTTCCTTCTTCAAAACACATTGATTATATTAAAAGAAATTTAATATACTTTTAAAATATAAAAATCAATTTATTTTAAAGCCACATAGAAAAGGAATCCAAATTGGTTTAAAAGTATTATTATTACTTAATATCACTATTTGAAGTCAATTTAATAAAAAAAACTAAATCAATTAAATAATAAATAATTAAATTGAACCATTTATTAAAAATACAAAGAAACTGAAAAGAAGAAATAATTGATATTAAAAAAACTAAACCTAATTTTTTAAGTAAATTCTCAAATTTGAATATATAAATAGAAAAAACAATTAAAGAAAATATTCATTAAAAATGATAAAAAGATTAGTAACTGACAAATTGTATAAATAATATATAGAAAATACATGATCATGTATATATATATATATATATATATATATATATATATTACTGCTATATTTTTTATTTTAGTAATTTAAATATTTTATTGGAGTAACTTTAGTTTTATAAATATAACATGGGAGGAGCCAAAGTATGCTGGTACTGCAGTGTTGTGTCTTGCAACAAGACTGTCTAAAGAGAACAATTCCAAAAGGTAAACAGTGTAGTGAATTGAAAACATAGCCTTACCTAGTTGATACCCAGCATCTTATGATTGTTTGAAACTTGTGTCTCAACAATAATCCATAGGATAAGTGTCCTTTATGGAAGAAGATTGTAAGTTCAATTCCTGCCCATAAAGTACTACAGGGTGCAATTACGTATATAGTTTTGATTATGGTGGTTTGATTTCTAGCTTGTATTGTAGCATCTGCAGTCATAACAACAGCCATCAGATTTTGATAAGGTCAAGTGGGCCATCCTCATACACTTTCACTGGCTCCCTTTTCTTCTCTGTTGTGTACCCATGCTTTTATTCAGTTGCAAGTTCAGAAAATCTTCACCAAAATTGAGTTGCTGTGATGTGAGAGTACTTAGTTAAGATGACTTGTGTCAGACTGCAAGAGAGAAAATGACATCTGTTTTCCACTCAGAACTATGTTGGAGTCATTGAAAGGTTAAAGAAGGACTAGAGTGAAAAAATTGGCATGCAATAGTCCAAGGGAACAGTTGCAGCACCATTTGAAGCCACACAACTAGTCTCCCTTGTAGACCTTTTTTTGGCACTTTAGCTTGGGAATATTTATTTGAAGATTGAAGATTAAAATTCCACACATAAGTTTGAACTTTCTATCCTTAATTCTAAACATTATTATCACTCATTTCCTGTCACTAGCTGTATCTTTGGGTGTGGCCACCAGCTGATACAAGGTTAATAGTTTTTGGGTGAAACCACTATGTTTCCAAGTTAGAAAATTAATTGTGGTTTATGTACCATGGTGGCTCCTGATTCCAGCAATCAGACAAACAATTGTTTTGGTAAATTTCAGCTTAACAGCTTATTGTAGAGGAATAGTTTAATTCCTTTTACTTAATTGGTACAGGGCATCGATCATGGAAGAGTGAGTGTACAATTTTCAACACAAAATGACTTCAAGGGCCAGGAGAATATCATAGGGTAGAATATTTCTGCACAAAGTGACATGCTTTGATCTTAAAAGAAAATGATGTTTGTGGTAATTGAAAAAGGGTTTTATGATGGAATAAGCAATATCATACTTGGTATAGTTAAATTCGTGCCCGTTCACTGATGAATTATTTTATGGTAAAAATGATAATAGTTCATAGGGAATACTGAGCTGATGCCAAATCCGAACAAAAGTCTGTCTTAGAAACGAGTTGGAGTTCCTTTATTCTCAGCGATCTCTTTTATAAAGATGCTTTTAAATACTTTAAGGGAATAAAATTATAATATCTAAAAATAAAGTTACCTTTTATACATACTTAAAAACCACGTTTTTAATATAAATAGTTAGGGGTAAGAACAAATTTATCTGTGAACTTATGCCGAAAATATGAAGAGAATATATAGGAAGAGTATCTTTGTGGTTGCTTAGTTAGCCGAAGCTGAACTCTGCCAAACTATAGTTACTCATTTCCCCTGCAGCTTAGTGCCAAAAATAGAAAATACCATCACTCAATCTCTTCACAAAACCACTCCCAAAGCCTAATTCCCTACCAAATTTCCCCCACTATCTACATGATCCCTCAAATCAAATCACTACAAGACACATGTCTGTAAGCCTAAATGTGAAATAATCTTCGTACTTTGTGAATAAGCCTTCGGCATATAGGACACACTTTGCTCTCCCCATCCACAATCCTGCAAAACGCACTCAAATGTGAATCTCCTCAAATTAGCATAAATTGAAGCCTATGAAAATATTCAGTAGTGAGTACCTCTGTGCACAGTCATAGCAAGTGGCACAATGTCCACAAGGAACAAAGAAGCTGTTGCGTTGTTGATCATAACAAATGCAACATAATTTTTCATCATATAACTCCTCTGAAGAGCTACTATATGCTCCTGAATTTTCTTCCTCATCTTTTGCATTTGTTCCATATGACATTCGATTTGACTCCACTCGCATCAAGGGCTCAGTCTCGGTCAGTGTGGCAACTGCATTACTTGTTCTGTACGTAACATCGATTGTAACATGACTATGCTGCTCAGCATCACCATAAACTCCAAGGACTTTCAGAATCAGATAAACAACAATAGCAATAACTCCTACACGCAAAAAAATGCGGCATCTTTAGAAACAAAAAGTATATATAGTTAAACCAAAGGCTTTAGAACAGAAATTTTAATCGTTGTACCTAGAAGTATTATGTAGGCAAACGCGCGGGCCACTAAAGAAATTTCAACATGCGATAACCCATCTCCCTGTAATCAATCGATGTAACCATGTATTGTTGAATTACTTTGGCCAAGATCTCCAAAGATAAATAAGTCAGACAAGTTTACTTGTGCCTTACATTGTTGGTTGCCGTAAGAATAACATAATGAGTATTAGGGAAGAAGAAACTGAGCCTACAAGGTCCGTTTTCAGTGGAGCACATCTTCTTGGCTTTGCTGGTATCATATGCCTTTGCTGAAACATTAACTTCCATAGTCAAGATTATGTTCCTCGCATTCATGTTTAGCACCCCAATGTGGTATCTATCATCTTCCTCAACCATGTATTCGGCTTCTTTACCTAGCAATATCCACAAAAATCAAAATACCCTGCCTCTTTCGAAATTTCCATATACTTAGCTAATCAAAGATAATTGGGCGTAACACTAAAGAATAAAATGGGACATATTGCTGCATAATTGGTAACAAATTTCTTCATCAAAAGAAATAGTGATTGTCTTAAGCTTTCTGAAAAAAGATTGTTTCTTTAAAATAAAATCATGATAAGCGAAGATCAACTTATAATGAACAACAATAAGTATTGCTCATTCTAGTTGACTAGTAATATGATTATAATGGTATAGTAAATAAGAGGCAACTCTCTTCTTATAAATTAGTTTTTAATGTTGAGTTAAATTTTAAGATGATGTAAGAGTTTACCTTAATAACTGTTAAACTTAACAAACAGGTTATTATTAAATAACACAAATGAACAAAATAGAGTAGGTTGAGAATCTCACGTTAATTATTAATATGATAGAAACAGTGTATATAAGTAGAAAAGAGTTTTGAATTCATGATCCAAATTCTAGTTTAAAAATTGTACCCGATGCTTAATTGCTTATAGCCCTAAAGTAGTTTTTGACCCAATTTTTAGCTAAGTCAGCTAATTCTATAATCAGTTACCATTAACAGTCTCTCGAAGAGAAATTTCATTGAGGAAGCTCGTTTGTGGAGCCTGTGGTAGTTCAAACTTCATGTCTCCTGCGAAATAAGAATGATTCTTGAGACAAACCTGAAATTCATACTCAGAAAAAAAGAAAAGAGACAGCCATGACCTTTAATCACCATTCCATGTAGCTGATCCAAACTACGAGTAGTATGTTCTTCCCACCTAATACGGATGGTGGAGCCTTGATTTAACCACAAAGAAATCCCCTGAAGTTGAAAAATCAAATTCTTCAAAGACATTCTCTGGGTGACTGCTTTAGAACAAACCAAACCAAACCTTATAACAATGTTACCTTGCTTTTATAAGCTTCAACAAGGAAGAAATCCGATGCTGTCCAAATAGTTTGGGAGCTTAACTCGGGCTTCTTATTGAAAGCGTGAAGAAAGACTTGATTTTTGTCCTTGCTTGACACCTGAAGCTGCTTCACAAAAACAGAACTGGTTGTAACCAAACGGGATGAGGCAGGACCAAGCAGGATAAGGGAATCCCCGTAATACCCATAACGGAGTGTGGCTGAAACTGCAAAAGAAAAGGGCAATGCGTGAGAAAGAGTGATGAAAGGAGGGAGGGAAGCATAAAGAAGATGAAAAATTACATGCCACAAATCCAAATGGCGAGAGGAGGCAGCATCATCCAAGCATGTTGCCACCGGTGAGGTTGAGATGGTGCAGTACGCACCCGTGGATGTAACAGAGCCATTGATGAAGTTGAAGATAGCAGCTTCTTTTTATGAAGCTAAACGTTGCTTGGGGTGTGAGTGATTGGCGGGTATTTGAATTGCTGGTACCAGGTGTGCATGTTGAACGTTAGGTGCTGCTTGCTTACTATAATTTCGAACGCTTAACACTCACTGACAAAGATTTTAAGTAACAGTAAATCATCACCTAATAATTTCTTCTCCACATGAAAAGTTAAAAGCTGAAGAAACAAAAATATGTATTAAAGTTAATAGAACTTGGGTTCTGCAATGAAAAAGTTTAAAAGCAAGTAAAAAGACTATATTTACGAGAAATATGTAAAAAGTTAAATAAGAGTAGCATTTATACAAGAACAAGAAAACATGGGTCACTCCCTCTCGTTAACAGGGGAGGGATCTTTAACTTTATTACGTTATATTTGTGGACATATAGGTGTTATTTCTCACAGAATATAAACCACACACGTTGTCTCACGCATACTACTCTCACAACTTCTGATGAAGATTGTAGAGGATTGAAAAAACTAGAGAACTTCTCATTATTCTTAAAAAAACAGAACAAAAAACCGATATATAATTCTGGCTTTCAACAAAACTGTTTTCCCAAGCCAAATTAACTACACAACGAATTATTTTGATTCTGTTTTGAAACAGTTATTACATATTACGTGAGTATGTCTACATTCTTCTTAAGATAAATCAATATAATGAATATAGTTAAAGAATTTGATATAATTATTATTATAGTATAAAATAATTACCAAAACATAAAGTTTGCAATCGTAATAAAATATGTATATAGAAATAATCATAAAAATAATTTATTTTTTATTATTTTTTATAATATAAAATAAAAACAGTTCCAATTTTTTATATTGACTACTTATTGTGGTTAGTTTATAGAACCCAAAAAATCGGTTGACTAAGAGAATGATACAAAGGGTAAAAAGGATAAACAGAAAGGTGTAGTTAAAAAATTAAATCTCATTATTAATTGTTATGCATAGTTTATTTTTTATTAACTATTATAATTATACAATCCAAATCTCTAAAATTTTACATTTCTACTTTTCAAACTCTTTTACATTATAACTTTTATGCATGGAAATTGATGAAGATGTCGATGAATGAGTGGAGGGAACATAACACCATGGAGGTAGAGGGTAGAAGAAAGGAATTTTACAAAAGTTAAACTAGTGTTCGGTCAAATGCATATTATTTATAGTCACATCATACTTTTGTCATTAAAAAATATTAAAGAAAGAAAATATATTTAAAATGATATAAAACTTCTTAATATATTTAAAAAGTACTATGTTAAAATATAAAAAAAATAAAGATTCGTCTTTAAAATTATTTTTGTATTTTTTCTAGTTGAGGACTATAAAAACGAATATTGACTTACAGTAGACGTCAAGTTCATTAAGATAATATTAAATTTATGGAAATGACATTGATAAATTACTGTATACGAAATATTATTTGCTTTAAAGTTTAGATTTTATTCTTGAAAGAGTTTTAAATAGTTAAGGAAGAAAAATAAATTTAAATTATATTTAACATCAACTTGTAAGTTATCTAAGGTTATCAAAACAAAAATTTATTATTGTATAATTCAAATTCACTGTAAATCATCTAAACTTATAATCAAAATCATAATAACCGAATATGTTACCTTATCAATTCTCTTTTACATTGAAATTGTATACAAAATTACTTTCAAATTAAAACATATCTGCAGTTTGAAAGATTGCATATAATATAATTATAATTATAAATATAAATAAAAAGAATAATTTGTTAATTGTGAGAGGAAATACGTCCAATGAACTTAAACAAAATGAAAAGGGAAAAAATCTAAATCTTCCATTTAGATTAATAAATATAAGGGTAATGAAAGTCGTGGGAAAATGTGAGAATAGAATCGGAGTCTGTGAGATTGTTAGAAGAGGGAGAGAATTGAAGAGGTGGCAATGGCTAGCTTCTCTAACTCATTTTTTGTACTTTTTTCCATTGCTTACGCGCAATAGTCCTCCATCTTTTATCACGCTTTAAACCACCGCAAGCTTGATCTCTCTACCCTCACTTTTGGCACCTATAACTCATAATAACTAGTAACAAAAAACAAAAGTAATTGATATTCTTCTTTGCATGGGCTGGTAATTTTTCATGTATGCGATCGTCAATTTTACTATTTGCACTAGTGACGGGTGTATGTTTTCTGAGACAAACTTCACTCTTCTCCTATGTATGACTACTCTACCTCATTAGTACAAAAAGAGGAAGTGAAACGAACGTAAATATCATTAGTGAAACATGATGAAATAAAACAGTTAAAAGTGGTGTTTTATACATGTTGCAGCACTAAGGTGAGAAAATAAACATTTTAAGGTTCTTAATATGCTCTTCAGGTTATCTGCGTATATACACACACTGCCACCCTCTTAGCCCTGTGGCGTCACCTTTTATAAATTGCCAGACACAGACAAAAAGTCATCTCCTTCATTTCTTCCACTTTTTCTCTTGTTTTCTTCTCTTTTCACCGCTTTTGCCTGCAGATGTATTCGACAAGGGTTAACGTATGGTTCGGTTATTCAATTTTGTGAGGGGTTGAGTATTTTCTTTTTCCTATATATTTATTCAATTGATAGGCTTTCTAAGGTGGTGGGAGCAGGGTGAAAGATGGGGAGAGTGAAGCTTCAAATCAAGAAGATTGAGAACACCACAAATAGGCAAGTCACTTTCTCCAAGAGGAGGAATGGACTCATGAAGAAAGCTTACGAACTTTCTGTTCTTTGTGATGTTGATGTGGCTCTCATCATGTTTTCCCCATCTGGAAGAGCCAGTTTCTTCTCTCGCAACAAAAGGTTTGCTGATTTCTATGCTTCAGATGAACTAACCCTAGTTTTTTTTTTTTTTTTTTTTTATGGTAAAAA
>Ga0209700_108699_pt1 | contig 12692 bp, 8 predicted proteins | sample SiratroredBW_FD_187528 | JGI IMG/M metagenome (GOLD analysis project Ga0209700, IMG submission 187528) | Root nodule microbial communities of legume samples collected from California, USA - Siratro red BW (SPAdes) (version 2) | ecosystem: Host-associated > Plants > Roots > Nodule | place: USA... | reverse complement strand
AGCAGATGCCTTCTTCAAGTCCACCAAATATGTGCACAATTGCTTAATTTCCTGAAGGACAAAGTAGCATTACTTAGAACATGTTTGGAACATCTGAAATCTTAGATTTCAGCTGTTTTTTTTTTTCAGAAAAAAGGTTGTTTGTAAAATAAGCTGTGTTTGGGAAAATAACTTAAATTTGTAAAGAAAAAATCTGGAGAAATAAGTTGTTCTTTTAATTTGAAAATTTGAAACTTATGATTATTTTTCAACAGTTCCATTTTTCCACCATCATACACTCTTTTTTATATGTCAAAACTGTTTTTCTGCATCCAAACGAACTTAATTATCTTACAATCACTTTTCAACAAACTTATCCAAAAAAAGAACATTCTGATTATAATCAATAATACATATAATTGATTATTAAAATACTATAATTTTTGTAGTTGACCCTTAATGTGAAGGTGAAGAAATTTTTTCTCTACCTGGTGCGAACTAGATGTATCCAATAACAGGTTTCAGCACTAGATATGACTAAAGCCCTGTTTGGATAATTTTTTACTAAAGTCTTTATAGGAGAAGAAAATAAGAAAAAAAAAAAGCAAATAAGTTTCTCCAGCAGCTAATATTAGCTTATGCAAAGCTAATTTGTACCAAAATCTTCTTTTTAACCTGCATAAGTTGATTTTAGCTTAAGGAGAAACCTTTCTCATTTTTCTTCTTATTTTCTTCTCCTTCTAATACTTATGGAGTACTTTGTCCAACTAGACTCTAATTGGAAAAAAAAAATTATGCCTAAGTGGTTATGGCAACATGTTGAAAGCTATTTCACAACTACATGAGTCTTAAATAGATGATGAAGGAGACATATATCTAATAGCCATATACATCATAGAGAAGATAGGAAAGAAACTACAAGTGTTCCTTTTTCAGCCAAGAAAAGGAGTCAAATTACGAATAAAAGTTATCTCAAACTGTAAATTTTATGAATAACAGGATCGACAAAGGATATCACATCACAAGTTGCCAAGGTGTGCCCCATGATACTCCAACCTAAAATAAAGCTTATCCTCTCTTGACTTCCTAGCTTTTAGGAGTGGACTTTATTCTGAACTAAAAACCAACTTAGATTCTATTGTCCAGAGAAAACTAAAAGAATGAAGCATGCAACGATGAACTTCGTATGTCTAAGTCTAACCAGTCGAATTATCTTCATAGACCTCAACACAAGCGTCATTTAGGTATATATAATTAGGCTTCTATTACTGAGATATCAACAAATACACAGTTACCGTAGCATGCCATTCAAGCAAAAGAAACAGAAATCATTCACCAAATTTTCATTGTATATTACTTTCGTTTGTTTTCGCTGCGGCAGAAAAATGCCTCTCCCCGTGAGGAGAAATTCAGCAAGGAACCGATGTGCCTCACCTCACCTCAGAACACGCATCTAAAAACTTGCGATTAGAGATTTATTATTTAAACTGAGTTTTGAAAAAGCGAGGTAGGAACGAACGCAATTGAAAAAGGCTTGGAACGGATCACCGAATATGCAACTAATATGACACGGTAAAGAGGAAAACGAAACGAACCTTATCGTTGAGGGAGCAACTGGACTGCACATAGGACTCTGCGTCGAATTTTTCAGCCTTGAAGGGATTGAGACCTTCTTCAAGCTTAGGTCCATTTTCCTTCGCACTCGCCACTGTACTTCTCGACCGAGATGTCTTCCCCGTCGCCATATCCACAGATTCCGACTGAGACGAGATCACCAACCACCGAAGTTTAGGGTTCAAATTCAAACACAGGAATCGAAAACGTAGATCGATCTACGCACGAATCAGAGAGGAACCTCACTCAGCAGCAGCTCAGAGCAGAGAAAGAAAAGGAGAAGACTCTGTTTCCGTTTCCTTTCAGTTTCAATTTTAATTTCAATTTCAATTTCTCTGATCCCTAACAACGCGGTGATGGTAAGAGTTAAGCCTTGCGCCAGAGAGAGAGAAGAGAGGAGAAGATTGCCAGCACACCACGCCTTATTTTTCTTTTCTTCTTTTAAAATAAAAAATAAATAAAATATTTTGCCTTTCGCTCTAACTTCTTCAACTAATAATAACTTGCTTCTCCAAACACACTTTCCTTTTTGTTTGTTTACCTGTAAATGATTTACCCTTTGCACCTAAAAGTTATGTTAAAAAAAAATTAAATTGATGCATAATGACATTTTATTATAATTTATTTAAATTTTATCTATCGATACCACTTAAATTAAGAATGTGACTTACATTATTATTAGGCAGAGTTTGATGTATATGACTGCGTGAGATGGACTGCATTTTATGAGTTTTATTTGTATTTCATACATTTTAAAAAAATAAAAACAACAAAATGTGAAGATAAAAAAAATGAAATAATTCATTTTCGTTAGTCAACTAGTTAAATGCTATATAAAGAGTCCCAATTGATAATGCAATTATAGTTGCTCTGATTCCAGTTTAAACATGTACACACAAACTACTCCTTCATGTTTTAAAGTACATCATTATTAAGACCTTAGATCAAAGGGCAACATAAGGTTCATATATTAGGATGTAGCATCATTAACAAGTTATTAGTTTTTTTTTTTTCTAAAGGAGACTTTTAATGGCTTTGGGATGGTTTTTTTTATCAGAACTATTTTTAAATGATATAATACAATCCATTACATTTTTCTTTATAATTTAAACATTTTTTTGGGTATTAAATTGGGGTGGAATTATTATGTACTATAGGGAGTATAAGGAACGAGTGAAACCTCAGGTTAACTTTAACATAACTTATAATTTTGTTTTGTATTTATCTCTTTTTTTTCTAATATATATGGAATAGGCCTCACTTTGTTAAAAATAAAAAAAATAAAATAAAATAGAATAGAAGGATAAGAAGCACATGCACGAGACTACCTGAAAACCATGGTAAACAGCATATCTGAATAATCAATATTAGCCACTTCATCATTGGAGAGAATGTAGGTGGCTATTTGAACAACTCTTTAATTTATACATATTTTCTTACCCTCTACAGTTCACAAGATTTGGAAAACAAAAAAGAAAATATTAGCTGCTTTTTATTATTTAATAACTTTTTTGTCATCCTCTGATCTTTGAAGTAAAATTAGATTTAATTTAGTAAGTAAAATTCTCTATATTTTATAATAAATATTTAAATCATTGTGTGTGCTGCAATGAAACTATTACTAATTGAAAAGTTAATAAATAAAAATTACATGCTGTTCAAAAAAATAAAAAATAAAAATTACATGAAAAACTTGCAGAGTACCTTGTCAACTATGGTTGATGTACATTAATATAAAAAATTTGAAGAAAATCACTTTGAATTGCTTTTTTCCCATTTTGAGAACAAGTTTAGATTTGAATTCTTCTTCTCCCTTTTGTCCCTTACCTTCAAGTGCTGGTTTTGAAGGAAGAGGTTAAAAAAAGGACATCAGCACTTACATCAAAGCAAGTGCAGCCATTCCCTGGTCTGCTGCAAATTTTGCTATTAGATTTATTGATGTCACTTTCTTTCCGTTCGCAAAAATTTCTTTCTTTCATTCAGTACTCATTAGTTCCATTTGGCCATTGCTAATCCCAAATCATCAGCCAGATGCAGCTGTCATCAACCATTAAAAAGACATTCTAACCACCACAATGACTACTTGCAACAACGGTTGACAGGTGTATTGCGTACTTTTATATGGTATGACATATCTCACTTTCCTTTACAAACATCATTGAAATTTCAAATCCTAATGAGGAACACAGTGTAATAAAATGACCATGGAACATTCTGCGTTGATGAATATTTAAATACCAAAGGTCATGGCCTTCTTGAATTTGCAAGTGATAATGAATTAACACATTTCAATTCATTCTAGAATGCTTTCACAAACTTATGACCCAACTTAACATAGTTGAGCAGTTTTCTCATTTCAGCACCTGGAAGCAGATTTAAGTTACAAAGCCACTTGTCATTTTAGTTCAAAATCATTTGTTCAGGCTTTATTACAAGAATAACCATCTGAATCAAAATCCAGTGATATATTCCATTTCATGGAAAGAGGAAACCAAAGAAATTAAACATAAAAAAACACAAAAGGTTCAAAATGACAATTAACTTCCAGATCTCAATAATTTGTGAATTTATAGCCTCCAACATTCCGAATCACTGGTCTGCGACGTCTGAACGAATAGCTGAAAAAGAAAATTGAGTACTTTGATCAGAATACACGAACATGATGTTAGCTTAAAAACATTTGGCGATGAGTAACACAAAAATGCCATCAACTAAAGATAGTGCACCCCTTCTAAAAGTATGTTTAGAATTTCACTAAAGGACATAAAGAGTATACTTGCTCAAAAGTTTGTTCAGCACTTAAAAGTATGTTTAGAATGCTTACCCATACATCACAATATTCTATTCAATATCCATCTTCTCTTTCCAAGAGAACCCATTAGTAGTGAAACAATTGTCTATTAATCCTCATCACTAAATTTGTGTTTGCAGCAAGGTGAAGTTTTGGTTCGCGAACATATTTTCCATTTTCATTTATTTTTTATATTCTGAAAATTGTTTTCAGTTTAAGATTTGTAAAATGTGTATGATTTCATCCCTTATTTTCATTTCAAATTTCCTGTTTTGCTTCTTAAAATCTGTTACAATGGCTCGTCAATAACAGTGATACAAACAAAACAGAAAGCAAAAACAACTTATTTATTCTAAATTTTAGATTTCAAGAACATTTTCTGAAATTATTTTCTAATGATCAACCAAAGATACTTCAGCTTCATTTTCTGTTTTGTTCGAAAATGAAAACAGAAAACACTCAAAGTAAATCTAATGTGATAAGCATTCTCCATTAATCCTTAACAAGTGCAACTTAGCCAAACAAATCTTGATTCCACAAAACAGGAACTATCATGACACGAGTAATGTACTTACATATAAACACATTCACACATAATATTGAGAATAAAACAAATCAGGAGACAAAGGCTAGCGAACCATATCGATAGCGTTTATCATCAATTAAAAAACACAAAGAAAAAAAAAACAGAGAAATGGATCATGCCAAAGAGAAGGATCCAGTGACAGCTAATTCATACAAAAGGGGAATTGATCCTCCCACAACATGGTTACGAGGAAGATAAATGAAGCTAAAAATCAAAATCTGCGATGCCAAAATTAGGGTTATTGATTTGGGCGAACGAGGGAATCCATTCCTATACGCCACACACAGATTAAACGTCTAACAATGATTATAATATTTTCATCTGAAAATAAAATAAAATAAAATCTATTGGTAAATTAAGCGAAATTGATGATGAAAATTGAAAAGAGAAGAGGAGCGTACTGGGTTTTTCAGGCTTGCCATCGACCCATTTGGAGAGAGCGAAATGGACCTTCTCACGAGAGAGGGCTTCGGCCTTGTAGGGTTCCTTGAGGCAATTTCTGACCATACTGGCGCATATGTTAGAGTATGTGATGTAGGTCATACCCGCTGCTCTCCAAAACGGCACCGCTCCGCTTGACGCCATTTTCACACTTTCTTCTTTCTCTCTCTCTTTCCCAACACTAACTCTTTCTCTCCAAAACGGTACCCTTTCTTCCTTACCAATTGCACGAATCAGACACACTGTTCTATATGGACTATCTCTAAGCCCACTCAATCTCTAAGTCCACTCAAGCCCGGCCCGGCCCATGTCTTCATTTTCCTTCTCGGCTCACTTTTATTTTTCATTTTTACTTTTCTGCATTTTCTCCGTTTTATTTTAGGTTAAAATATAATTATGTTCCGTTATTTTTTTAATCCCTAATTTTGGTTGTCCTTCTTGAAACTAAACAAATTTATGTATTGATCTATCTGAATATGTAAAGGAGACTTCTACTAGTCATCGGATTGAATTTTCAACATCATCGATCTTGAAAACTTCAACATTTACCAAATTTAAATTCATAATAACCACATTGATTTATAGTTTTTTTATCACAACAATTAAAACTTTATTAACAAGTTATCTTTTAGTATTTCACTCTATAAATTTTGATATTGGATGATAGATGTAACACTCTTAATATTTTATAAAGATATTTGTTTAAAAATTTCACATAATAATGTGATATGAAATAATAAATAACATATATCAAATACATTAGATTAGGTGTTCAAAATAAGGGACTTTTATATCATTTATTTTGAATATTTATTTGATTTTATTAAATTTTTCAATTGATTTTTTTTTATAATTACTTTCTTCATTATCTTATTTCTACTGTAATTTTGTAATCTTAAAGTAATGACCTAACTTTTTTATAATTAAATCATATTTTATGGTGCAATTGTTTGACAAGGAAATTACTTCACATAAAAAATTTAATTTTTATACCTTGAAGATTTTCAAGAAGCTTGAAACCAGCACGGTAAGGTTTTTATTACTTATGAACCATTTCATCTGTCTCAATCAAATTATATCCTTAAAGAGATAGGTAGATAAGTGTAGAATTTGATATTTAGAACAATATGTAGATTTTAATTGAGTATTTTGAAAGTATTTATGGAAACTTAATCTTGTAAACAAGCTACATCAAGATATCAAGATAAGTGGAGTTAAAGTTTTATATATATATATTTCAATGTGTTGAATGTTTGGATGTGTCTAGTTTATAAGTGTATTATTATGTGTATATATATAAGCTTAAAATAGACATATCTTTATTTATTCTTTTGAAAACAATGTGAAGTATTTACATGATTGATGAATTTTTTGGAGATGTACAGTAATATGTTTGATATATTAAATTAGTTGGTATATTTTATAGGTGACTGAAGCTATAAGTGTTTAACTTAAGATAAAGAGATGCTTAGGTAACTTTTTTTTAAGGATTTTGCTCATGTGATGGTTGTTTAAGTAAAATTAAGGACAATATGCATTGGTTATAAAATCTTTTAAATGATATAGTAGTTGAAATGCCATTACTAAAATTTGTTAGAAAAAATTTAGTATATATATATATATATATATATTGTTTGAATATTGTGAAGATGTTCACAATCAAAGTTGTTATAATTATATATAACATGCGAATAAATAATGTCATAAATTACAAAAAAAAAATATTATGTATTTTTTATTAATTTCATTCACTAATGTTTAAAATAAAAATACAAAAATTAAAAATTAAAGAAAACTACAAATAATTAAAGATTAATTAAAGATGTTCAAACTTATGTACAATTAAAAATTAAGAAACTAATAATTATATTTTAGCAAAAGAAAAATAAAAAATTGTGAATTTATAAAATACAAAACGAAATTAGAATTTAACCATTTATTTAATTGAAAAAAAGTACAGACAAAATTTTATCTGTTTGCGATTGCACCTTCCGACTTCAACACATGTTAGGTCCGATTCTCAAGACGCATACTACGTTGACACGGTCTTAATTATTGTCTGAAGCTCACAGTATCTTTCGTTATTCATAATTAATTTTAAAATAAAACTTAAGTTCAATATTTCAAATATCCTGATCGTTTCTTTGTATTTTCTTTTTAGTTTTAGGCTTTGATTCTGTGTGGGACATAACACTTTCTTATTAAATACAAAAATCAGACTTTAATTCATAATACCCCAAATATTTTCTTTTTGCATAGTTCACCATATCCCAAGACTGTCTTGGGCTGATATAGAGGAACACATAAGATATCATAATTATTTTATATACATAGCAAATAAATATTTAAATGCAAAATAAATTATTGGAAGTGATTTGAAGTGTGCTTTTAATCTTACTATAAAAATGATTCTTTTATATGTTTTAAACAGAGTAAATTACTTAAAAAGATATTTTCTCCTAATATATTAAAATAGAAAAAATATTTCACGGTTAGCTATAAATATAATCAACACTCAAAATTAATATTTCACATATAATTTAAATATTTGCTTATTAAATTCGATGAGCAATTACAAGTTATAGAAATTAAAACATTAACATTGTGTTCTCTAAAATACTTTTAATATATTTTATTATGCAATGAAATTTAGATAAATCATAAATTTTATTACAGTTTATTTATCTAAAAAGTCATGCATAAAATAAACGAGATAATAAAAGTAAGTAAAAAGATATAATAAATAATAAGAACTTTCTATATATTAACAATTTAATTATGCTCCAATCTGGATAAGGCATATAATATGAATTTCATGTTAATGCTTTTCCAGAATTTAATGAAGTTGCAAATATTAAGTACGAATTATATATTATTCTTAAACTGTTGATGTTTGTTATGAACAGTTTAGTTACACTATGATGTTGGACTTAACATTATGATATTGTAATTGATAATTAGTTTCCATAAATGAGAAGAGCTTGGTTAAGCACCTTGAAGTAGATATTGATTGATAAGGAAGAACATGGGTTGTTGTGTTCTTAGTTGAAGTGATGAACTACAAAGTGGTCACTGTTATTGACCAATAGAGAAATTCATGACTTGCCTCTGACCCATGGTAGAGTTAGTCAAGTTTTTTGTTTGTTTATATGGTTTTATAGTTGCAGTAACTAGTTGATTAAAGTAATCATACCCACATGGATTACGTTCATCTTCAACATTGGAAGTGTTAGACTAAACCCTCTTGGTAATTTCAAACTCCAATAAAGAAACCAACACAAAGACAAACACTTTTGCTTCTCTACAACTTTTTTCCCCTCCCTTGCTCATGCATTCAGACCAAACAACTCAACTCAAAGGATTCTAGAATCGTGGATCTGACACAACAACACTCATATGAGTTTCTAAAACTTGAAAAACACAATGGATTTTTGTAAGTGGTAACACTTCACTCTTGTGAGTTGTGAAAGTTTGTGTGAGTGTTACTGTTTGTGGAAAGTTGGTTCTTGTTGTTTGTGGTGTTCAGCAAGCAAATGGGTCCAAGTGGAACCATAGATTTTTCAAAGTGGTGGGTTAAGGAAAGTTGGAGTTCAAGTTCGAGGAAGGGGAACCCGGTGGTGGTGACCATGGAGAACCCCAATTACTCGGTGGTTGAAATAGATGCACCGGACTCAGCATTTCAGCCGCTTGACAAAGAGAGAGGTAAGAATGCAAAGCAGTTCACATGGCTTCTCCTTCTGAAGGCGCATAGAGTTGTCGGTGGCCTTGCGTGGCTTGCAAATTCTCTTTGTTCATTGCTCCATGCTGTGAAGAAAAGGTTGTTCTTGGGGCACGTGGAGACTGAGATGTCTGCAAAGGCCAAGTTTTTGTTTCGAGTGATTCTCACTTTCCTGGTCATGGCTTTGGCATTTTTGTCCTTTGAACTTGTTGCTCACTTCAAAGGGTGGCACTACTTTCACAACCATAACTTGCACCTTCCACAAACTTCTGAGATCACAGGATGGTTTCACACTGCCTATGTTAGGTGGTTGGAGTTTCGAGCAGACTATGTTGCTCCCCCAATTCAATCTCTCTCAAGGTTCTGCATTGTTCTCTTCTTAATTCAGTCCGTGGACCGAATACTTCTCTGCCTTGGTTGTTTCTGGATCAAATTCAGGAAGATTAAGCCTGCCATTGATGGGGACCCCCTCAATTCACATGATTTGGAAGGATCCAACCAGGGATACCCTATGGTACTCGTTCAAATTCCCATGTGCAATGAGAAAGAGGTGACACCCTTCTCTCAACCCTACCTAAGTAGAGCTTGTTGCTTTTTGTTTAAAACAAAACAAAAAAAAGTTGTCGGTGCCAAAACAAATCAATCATGAAGTGGTTCCTTTGAACGTACTATTATTGTGATGATGATGAGGATGATTCGTCCCGCCTTAATTTTTCTTTTGTTCTCATCATGAAGTTTGCTGTGTTGAATTATAATAATCATGTTGATGATGATGACGATATTGTCCCGTTTTGATTGGTGTGTTGATTTTGGATTGCAACTCTTGCTGATAATGATGTTGATGAGTTTGGCATTAAGTGCATGTAGGTATATGAACAATCGATTTCAGCAGTGAGCCAACTTGATTGGCCAAAAGATCGGTTGCTTGTTCAAGTTCTGGATGACTCTGATGATGAGAGCATACAGTGGTTAATCAAGGGAGAAGTCTCAAAGTGGAGCCAAAGAGGTGTGAATATAATCTACCGTCATAGGAAGTTCAGAACTGGTTACAAAGCGGGTAATCTCAAGTCTGCAATGAGCTGTGATTACGTTAAGGATTACGAGTTCGTCGCTATTTTTGATGCTGATTTCCAACCAAATCCAGATTTCCTCAAGCAAACTGTTCCACATTTTAAGGTGGCTAAAAATTTTCCTTTCTTGTTTTTCCAAATAATCTATCTATGCTTTAGTTTCCCATTTTGATTCTTGAGTGTGTGTGCTCTGCAGGACAATCCTGAGGTGGCATTGGTGCAGGCTAGGTGGGCCTTTGTAAACAAGGATGAGAACTTACTCACACGGCTCCAAAATGTTAATCTGTGCTTCCACTTTGAGGTTGAACAACAGGTTAATGGGGTCTTCCTTAATTTCTTTGGTTTTAATGGAACTGCTGGTGTTTGGAGAATAAAAGCACTTGAAGAATCTGGTGGCTGGCTTGAGCGGACCACTGTAGAAGACATGGATATAGCAGTCCGAGCCCATCTGAATGGTTGGAAGTTTATCTTTCTCAATGATGTTAAGGTAACCGTTTTGTTTGAGTAGAAGACATGTTATGTTTTGTTTTATTTTGTGGTCTTTTGGGTTTTAATCAAAGCTAGTGAACTCAGTTTGTATCAATTTCTATTTGCCTAAAACTGACAAAAAGACTTTTAGTAATTATTGATTTTGAAATGTAATATGAACTTGAATTGGATGAAATAGTTATTCAAAGACATGTTATGTTAAACTAAAATTTGGGGTCAAATACCAGTGAAAAACTGTTTATGTGAACAATTCAGTTGCAGTTAATCTAAAGAAACTTCTTTCAGGTGCTTTGTGAGCTTCCTGAATCATATGAAGCTTATAGGAAACAACAACATCGATGGCATTCTGGTCCTATGCAACTCTTTCGTTTGTGCCTTCCTGCGATTGTAACCTCAAAGGTGATGATTCATTTTCTTTTATTGTCTATGCACTGTTTTGTAGTAACATGCAATCTAAACTTGTTCTGATTTCATGATATTGCAGATTGCGTTCTGGAAGAAAACCAACCTAATTTTTCTGTTCTTTCTGCTTAGAAAGCTAATCCTCCCATTCTATTCTTTCACATTGTTCTGCATTATTCTTCCTTTGACAATGTTTGTCCCAGAAGCCGAGCTTCCTATCTGGGTTATTTGTTACATTCCTGTATTCTTATCCTTCTTGAACATTCTTCCTGCCCCAAAATCCTTTCCCTTCATTGTTCCTTACCTCCTCTTTGAGAACACAATGTCAGTAACCAAATTCAATGCCATGGTATCTGGTTTGTTCCAGTTGGGAAGTTCATATGAATGGATTGTTACAAAAAAAGCCGGTCGGTCATCAGAGCCTGACCTATTAGCTGCTGAAGAAAGGGATTCAAAGGCCATGAGTCTCCAACTTCACAGAGGGACTTCTGATAGTGGACTTTCTGAGCTTAACAAAATAAAGGAAAGCCAAGAAACAGTTCCTACACCCCCTGTGAAGAAAATGAACAAGATATATAAGAAAGAGCTTGCCCTTGCATTCTTACTGCTCACTGCTGCAGTTAGGAGCTTGTTATCAGCACAAGGCATGCACTTCTACTATTTACTATTTCAAGGTGTTTCATTCCTCCTTGTAGGTCTGGACTTAATTGGCGAACAGATGAACTAGGGATCAGAAAGGATGTGTAAAATAGAAAATTGATTGTTTCAAGGTTCAATAATTAAAGAAGCCAACCAATGTGGATTTCCAAGAGAAGTTGGTTTTCGCAGTTATATTCATGGTGCCTGAATAAGGCTCAGGTAACATGCTGAAAGCCACCGTGGGTAATATCATAAATAAGTGTTATTCTTGAAGGCATTTCTAGATTTTTTTTTTTTTTTTTTTTTTTTTTTTAAAAAAAAAGGTGCTTTTAAAATAAGCAGATTTATGTTTTTTGTGTTTCTCTGATATGCTTATTTTAAAACTCCAGTTTTCTACTTTGCTTAATATGCAAATCTTATACTGCTTCTTAAATAAGTTAGTTTTCAAAACATTTATTTTGAGTTTAAATAAACTAACCCTCATATAAAACGATTTCAAGAAACAGCTACATCTGACAATTACGCAGTTCAGAAAGACCCACTGCCTCCTTTCCCATCCACGTTAATTTACTATATTATCATTACTCAATTATACTAAATTAGAGATATATTCTAGTTTCTATAACAACAATCGTGTACTTAAGTACTTAAGATATGTATGCTAATATTGTTTACACGTCCAACCAAATTTTAGCTCGATTTCAAAACGTCGAATCTCCTTCTTTATTAGTAAAAGACCAATGCAGCTTTCAAAATATTGATACAAACTGGCACAACTAACCGTATGAAGGCAGCATAGTTAGCATAGACACTTCGACGCATCTCCTCAGCAGATGCCTTCTTCAAGTCCACCAAATATGTGCACAATTGCTTAATTTCCTGAAGGACAAAGTAGCATTACTTAGAACATGTTTGGAACATCTGAAATCTTAGATTTCAGCTGTTTTTTTTTTTTTTTTTTTT
>Ga0209700_108697_pt1 | contig 12699 bp, 4 predicted proteins | sample SiratroredBW_FD_187528 | JGI IMG/M metagenome (GOLD analysis project Ga0209700, IMG submission 187528) | Root nodule microbial communities of legume samples collected from California, USA - Siratro red BW (SPAdes) (version 2) | ecosystem: Host-associated > Plants > Roots > Nodule | place: USA... | reverse complement strand
AGTACAAAATATGTACAAATTGCTTTTGCTTTTGGATTAGATTATCAACTATGACCATGGAATTGTTAATTAGGTATATATACTGGTTGAATAAGTGTAACATGTCATATTCTGATTAGGAAATTATAATAAATATATACTCTTGAACAGTAACTAGTACCAGAGGTAAACAAACAACAACTACTCAATTAGTGGAGTGTCCCTTACATGATAAGTGAACTTACTTGTAAATGTTGTGGTAGCCCAAATACCTTTATAGTATTATAATATTTTTTCTGCTGATATTAAAGTTTATACTTTTTTATAATAAATATATGTAATATTCTTAAAGACCAAATGTGTGTTTAATTATTTGAATCATTGGGAGTTTAAAGTAAATTAACCGACTTAAAACTTTTATTGTAATTTTTTTATTTTACTAAAATCGATGTCAGTATAAATATGTGCTCAATTTCATCAGGAGAGTTCAAAGTAAATTAATAGAATTAAATTTTTTGTCGTAAATCTTTTTACTAAAATCAAAATATGTCAATATTTATTATATTAAACTTACTAGTTACTTTTTTTATATTATTAACCTAAACTAAACATTTTGTAAACTTTTAGAGATGAAAAATTTGTCACAATATTTTGATGAATTGTTATTAATAAATTTAATATATACATCACAAAATTATCACAACTTGTAACAGAATAGTTTCTATCTCAAATTTTCCTCTAAATACAATTTTTGTAGTAGATTTAAGTTGAATTTTTGTTAGACATTTAAAAGATTGTGATACCTCACGTTATCTTATCTTTGGGCAAGACTGAATGTATAGAATGGTTTTCGAAGCACTAACTTGTCATAATAAAATGTCTATACTTCAAAGGTTTTTAGGATTAACTCTGCGACAACATTTCCATCTTTCTTTCTTTGTTTTTTCTAAGCTTCTAGTTTTACATAAAGAAATCTTGCTTGTTCAATTATTTCCTTTTAATTAGAAAATAACCTATTAAATATCGAGAAACTTATGTCCACATAAATAAATAAAAACAATATGAAATCACGCTTCTCAATCTATGTTTATGTGATCTATTAAACTCATGAACATATGATAATATGTGATGGGATCATAAGAATAGTGTGAATAGAGTGTGGAAAGAGTTGTGTGACTATTGTGACGAAAATTTAGAATTATAGAAATAAAGTGGTGTTTAAAGGAGGGGTAGTAGATGAGGATAAACTTTTTTGTTTAGCTCAACTAAAGGGTTGGTTATGGTTTAAACATATGTCCAGAACAATGTTCTTTTATTCCGATTGGTATTTGCTCCAATAAAATATTTGGAATCAATGCAGTAGGAAACCCAGAGCCAGGATAAAGGGTATAAGATAGAGAGTACGAACATGTTTGGTTTTGCAGATACACTCATTTCAAGAAGGAAGAAGAGGCCTAGACAAAGATAACCGCATAAAACTAGATCCAGGTTTCAGGTAATTTTGGAGGCTTCTAAAGCTTTGAGGACATAAGGAGAACTTCATCTATTTTCTGGTATTTTAAGTCTATTTGGTATCCGTTGACGGTGCTTAAAGGTTATTTTTTTTAGTAGGACAACATTTGTACAATCCTACTTTATATCTGGTAAGAAAATACTTCAGTCTTGTTTATGTTTATTCTGTCTCTAGAAAAAAGAATGTAATTAATATTATTTATCAAGAATTTTAAATAGTTGTATAAGGATTAGATTATCTGTGATGTAGTCCTCTTATTTAATTTATTGGTTGTTAAAAAAAAATGAACTTATGAGATGGATTGCAATTCATGATCAAAGACAGCTAAAACAACACCTTCATCATGTTACTCAAAATAATGTTTAATCCACTAGTCAAATTGATATTACAAATTTAAACTTTTTATTGCATTGAATGCACTACTCGTCAAGAAATCAATTTATGTTCTTCCACTCAATCACTCAAGTGCATTAATCTCTGCCGTGAAATAATTAGGTGAAAATTTTACTATTTGTGATTAATGATTTCATCAATGAACTTTTACAATTTCATTTTACCATTTTCCTGATATTGCTTGAACCTCAAAGGTTTCAGTTTTCAGGTAATACGCCACACAATTATGAATTTAACGTTGCATTTAACATGGAAAACGATGATATGATAAGGATTTAGTTGACCTGCTGCTAGCGTATCGTGATGGGAAGCATAACTCAATAGTGTTAATATGAACACATTTCATGATACTATTCACCTCGTGTTAGGAAATTGATGTATAACAAAAACCATGCACGACTTTTCAAATAGGTTAATAAAGTAGTTTTAGATCTGAAATTATCTATATATTTAGGGTAAGGAAAATGAGAAGTTGAAGACCTTCTGAATTGTAAGGATATATACATTTGTCATGCATATTACAAAATTGAACTGGACTTCGTAGGTTTCTAAAATAGGAACTTCTCAAACTTCACAACAAACAAAAACGTAAGAACTGCGGAACATTGCCCTCGTATTTTTCATGTAATTGCCAAAAAGGGACAAAGAAGGTGCTTGCTTCTTGATTAAGCAAAAATTTGTAACATTTATGATTTGTGTATTGATTAAGAAGCTAAAACACACGAGGAGAAATTTGTGGAAACGTGTGTATATGTTTGGGAAGAATAAATCTAATTGTCAAAACGTGGCTTGAGATGAGTTAGTTGACTTTTGTACATTCAACCTTTATTGTGTTCCACAAACTTTGCATAACTTTTAAGTTAATCTTGAAGACATTGGCAATGAAGGGGACCCACCATATCAGCATTTTGCTTATATATAGAGCACATGCATGCCATTTCTCCATTATATGTTTGAAACAGTTTTTGAGAGAGGGAACTTCTATCTTCTGGGCATTTTTTCAGCACTTCTAAGTTATTTGTAATAATCTTGGCTGGTCAAACACTCTTTTTTCTTTCCATGTAAGATTGTTGCTCTCTTTTCACTCATCATCTTCTTTCTTAATCTTCTCATGCTCTAAAACTCATAATGTTGCTCATAGATAATAGTTCTTTAAGCATTTTACTTCCTTGTTAAGTTTTAAACTATATTTGAAGTTGTTTGTTTTAAATGAGTAATACTTTAATTTAGTTTAATAACATTGACTAAAAATGATGTTCTCCATAGTTAATCTTTTAACAAACACACGTGATAAGTAAGCTAATTAAGTGGCATACTAATTTTCATCGCTTTGATTCCGTGTGAATTTTTTGTTGCATCCACTTTCAGTTAATAACATTGGAGTGAAAACATGATATTTTGATTTACCCACGTAATAGAATTTAGAACATGATAATATTTTATTTCCCTGTTAAGTTTTAAAACATATGAATTATAAATTAATAGTGAATTGTTTCAACAATCTGGTGTTTTGTTGTTGTATATCAGCAACATTTCAAGGTAAATCACTTTTTGTTTTTTGTGGATAGGTAAATTACTAAAAATATTTTATCTTTTTGGTAAGAAAAAGAAATAAAAAAATGTATCCTTGTTATTTTGTTTTAAAATTAAAGCACTACCAAGTAAGCGTTTTTCATTAAAAATAAATGGAGTAATTAAAGACAGAGCAGTTTAATGGTTTTCATTTTAACATAAACTTCATGAGAATATTTATCTAACAGTTCTAATCTGTAAAATTAAAAGGACCATGTATAAACTTTTTTTCTTTTTCTTTTCTTTTTTTGTTGTTTGATGTATAATTTATTTCTTATCCATATTGAGGTAACTAACTTATATTTGCTTTCAAAATTAGAAAGAAAAGTTCCACAAATACAAACTTGTTCCTACAGAAGGAAATAGGTCTACAACGTTGTCCTACATTTTAGGCTCAACGTTTAATTAGGTTGCTCTAGAAACTCCTTTTGTTAGGTTAATTTTGACTACCCTCTTCATCAACGTGCTTAGTTGTCACTCATGGTTGTCATGTTTATATCAACAATCAACCTATTTAAAACCTTCTCATTCATTCATTCATTCCTCTTCTCTCTCCCCATTCAAATTTCCCTCAATATTAGCACTTTCTAAGAATTAATCAACTGTTCATTGTGCCCTTAATTTTCAGCATGAATAATAGCGTTTGTTGGCCTTACTTTGATCCTGACTTTGATACTCTCCCAGAAAGAATATATGGTCCGCCGTAAGTGATTCTTCGTTCATTCCAACCCTTCTAATTAATTTCTTCCTTCAAATTTTTTCCATTTCATGTGTTATATAATAAAAATTTGAATTTTCTATGCAACATCTTACACATTTTAATTTGTTTTGCCATGAAGTTGCCGTGTCTGCATCGACAATGAAAGCATGAAAGGATGCACAGTTGTGAAGGTACGTACCTTATACTTACAATAATGTAACAAAAAAATTGTCTTTTTAATCAGCAATGTTTTACCAGAAAAAAAAAAATTATTGACAGATGTTTTTGATCTACCATCATGTTGTTCACACCAGAAACTCCAAAAATCTTGATGTTGTTACCAAGGTTTTGAAAAAGAGTCTGTGACAGTAGTTTCAGCTGCAACGGTGGTGAATGTGACAAAAAAAAATGACCTAAAGCGTGGCCACATTGTCTCAGTTTTGTCTGAATGCATTTTCATGTAATACCAAAATTGAAATGAAAATTCAATTCTAGTAATCTAATGGATTGATATAATTATCAGACATCTATGTTATAGGAATAATTCAAATGATAGAATATTTGTGTTGGATTTTCAATATATGCGAAAATTTAAGGATTAACAGTCACAATACCATCAATGAAATTTTAATCTCTGATTCACAAAACTTTAGAAAAAAACTGCAACTCCAATAAGGATTATGTTTTAAGATCCTGCTACTCTAAAAAAAGTAGTATTATTTTGAAAGATATTTATATAACATTGCTTGATTTCAGGTAGATAGTGTTAACAAGGAGGGTCTCCTCCTAGAAGTAGTGCAAGTTTTGACAGACATGAACCTTCAAATCTGCAAAAGCTATATTTCATGTGATGCTGGTTGGTTCATGGATGGTGTGTAATAATTAAATTTCTTCTATCAATTTTACATATTTTGAATTAAATTAAGAGTTTTCTGGTCTGAAATTATCCAAATCTAATTGCAGTGTTTCATGTTAGAGACGAAAATGGCAACAAACTAACGGACCAGAAAGTCATCAACGAAATCCAACAGGTACTGCAATTTTCCTACAACAACGATCACAATATCATAGTTGTGTCAATTTTTTTCTACCCTTTGTAGTTTTACACGAGAAATTATTACATGTTCTAGAATCATATAGTTCTGCAAATAACTACATGATAAGCAATCATATTGTTTACTTTATCCTTTTTTTAATTTGTGTTATTTAGAAATTGATTAGAATGACGTAATGTTTAATTGTAAAATAATCATTGATCCTTTTAAACAGCTTATAAAATGTCAATTCATCTAACAAAACTGAGAAACATGGTTAGACTAAAAATGGCTTTGCTTTAACCGATAATTCTGCGGGAACTTTAGGAAATTTAATGGTTTTAGTATATTCGAACGCATTCAACTATTGACCCAATTTAGAACAAGTGTATCAAAACCGTTAAAACCCTTAAATTTAGCAACTCCCACAAAAATAAGAGTTACATGAAACAATCAAATTTCATTACAAGAATATGTGAATAACATAAAGACCTTCACAAAATTTAGTTTTAATTAATTTAACATAAAGAAAACAAAGTAATTAATTTCTTAGATATTTAAGAATAAAATAGGTTTATTAATCATCATCCAAAATACAACTTATTATATATATATATATATATATATATATATATATGATAAAAAATTATAATAATTATTTTAAAAGTTAGAGCTACATATATCTTTATTAACAATTTTTATACTAATATTGTTTAGTCATTAAACTCTATTATTAATAGTTTTTTTAATCAAAACTAGAATTTTACTTTTAAAGTTATCATAAATTATTAAAATAATTATAATTTAGATTAAGAAAACTCATAAAAAAATCAAATAATTACATATAAATTAAGTTTCTGATTATTTTTGCGTGCTCTTTTTTTCTTTTTATATAGAAATGGTAGAGGGTAAATTTGAAAAGCGTGCATGCAGGCCATTATAAAATCAAGAGCCTATTCATCATCACAACAACAAAGCAATAACAACAACAACATCAATTCAGTCATCACAACAATGACCAATTACAAGACCTACTCTAAGAAACTCATTCCCTTACTTTCAAACTCACCTGAACAGTATACAGCCATTGAGATAACCGGCACCGATCGTCCCGGATTATTTTCAGAAATTTCAGCAGCATTAGTAGATCTCCATTGCAACATAGTTGAAGTTCACGCATGGAGTCACAATGCGCGACTTGCATGCGTGGCTTACATATCGGATCAATTTACTGACTCTGCTATTGAGGATCCTTCTCGTCTAAGTTCTATTGAAGATCACTTGACAACCGTGTTGCGTGCCACCACCAACCCTAATGGTTGTGGCATGAACAGTTATCCAGATGTCAAGACCTCAGAACTTTTAGGAGGAGAAGGAAACATGACAAGCGTAGAAAGGAGGTTACACCAACTTATGCTATCAGTGAGGGACTTTGAGGCTCCCTCTTCCCCCAAAGAGATGAAGGGAAGGAAAAGGATGGTGACAATTGAAAGTTGTGAACAAAAGGGTTATTCAATTGTGAGCATTGAGTGTAAGGATCGTCCCAGACTCATGTTTGATACCGTTTGCACGTTAACAGATATGCAGTACGTGATTTTCCATGCTTCAATAAGTTCTCATGGAGGCTATGCATTTCAGGTATGTATAAATTATATATTTTATTAACATCAGGATTTAAATATGCATTTTAAGTTCATGCTGAATATATTTTATTTTCGTTTATGTAGAATATTTGTTTAGTTTTACTTATTTTAAATAAAAAAGTGTTACATTTGACATCTTTGGCATTAGGAGATAATTGCTAGCTTGTATAAAAGGTAATAAAGTCATTATTTTAAGTAAGAGATAATGCAATATTGATAATCGATATTATTTATACAAACTAATTCCTAATGAAAATTAGTTGAACGCGTTTGCAGGAGTATTTTATCAGGCACGTAGATGGATATGCTTTAGATACTGCAAGTGAGAAGGAACGAGTAATAAAATGCTTAGAGGCAGCCCTAGAACGACGGGTTTGTGAGGTAATTGAATTAAGATTTAAATACGTGTTTAATTCTTTAAATTTGAGATAAATTTAAAGGAAATTTCTTTGATCTCTATGTCCTAGATTATTATTAAATATTAATTTTGTTAGTATAATTGACCACTACAAATGATTTAGAGGACTACTCCTTTCAATTTTACCCTTTTATCATTATAATTGCATGATAAATTTCAAAAGCTAAAAGCTAGCTTAGTCACGTTAAAAAATTCTAAAGGTTTAGAAAATTTTCCCTCCACGATTATAAAGGAGAAGAATAAAAAGAGAAAATGAAATCAATTCTTCCATAAATTAAAATAGTTTATGTAGGAGTTCATTAGTAAAAATAATTTTATATTATATTCTATAGAATTTAGTTTTTAACTTGTACATAACTTAATTTTTTTATCTTAAAAATGTTTATTATTGTGAAACAAAAAAAAAAATCATCTAAACAACCTTAAAACACATTTAAGTTTGAATATGTATAAATAAATTTCTCAAAAATAAACTTTCAAAATGAACAAAATTAAGTAAATTTTTCAAAAAAACAATGTATAAAGTAATTTATTAAAAAAAAGTATATTATTAAAAAAATTAACTTTAACCTATAAATAAAATAATTATAATAACAAACGTTTAAAAAAGAAGTTTTTTTCCTTCCAGTAGAAACTCCATTATTGTTGTCATGTTAACCTTCTTCATTGATGTAAGGTATATAAAAATTACTTACAATTGTTTCATTTAACTTGGAACATGCAGGGTGTTAGGCTAGAGTTATGTGCAGAGAATAGGGTAGGGTTACTCTCGGACATAACACGAGTCTTGCGAGAGAATGGATTGGTGGTTGTTCGAGCAGATGTTGAAACACATGGAGAGAAAGCCGTGAACGCTTTTTATGTGAAGGACATGTCAGGGAACGAGGTTGATGTAGAATACTTCAGCAACTCTGTGAAGAGGGAAATGGGTTCAATCGTCACACTCCATGTGAAGAATGACACCAGCAGAAGAAAAACAACATCAGCTTCACCTCCTCTCTCCTTCGGAGGCATGCTAAGATCTCGGATTGAACGTCTTTCTCATGGCTTCATTATATGAAACTCAAGTGTAGATCAACACAGGTTACATAGTGTATGCATGTATGAGTAGTTGCAGGTTAGATCATCGATTTCATGTAGTTTTGTGGATCGGTGAGTGTATGTACGTAGGTTGTATTCAGAAGCTCACAGTATCTTCAGTTGTAACTGTTCACTAGGGCTGTAAATAAAATCGTGTGCATAATAAAAAAAAAATCATTGAATAATGATTATATGCAACACTATTAAATATTATAAAAATAATGAAAAGAAAGTACAAATAAGTGTAGACAATTTATTTGATTTTCAAAAAAAATATGTTAATATTATAAATTAACTAATTAATTTTATATTTAAAAGTAAGGAGGATTGGATAACAAACTACAATTGTCTGTAGTAGACCTTGTAAAAGAGGTCGTTCAAGTGGGAGTGTTGCTAACGTACTAAAGTTAATGAGCAACCTCTGAACAAAAACCCTAAACAATGGATTCAACATCTTTTTTTCTCTCATTTTTCCCCTAAACATACAATTGCCAAGTAAAGTCAAAGCAACACAGGGAAAAAAGATTAAGATCAATGGTGAAATATATTAGATATGCGTTGTTGTGGGATCTGGGGAAACAATCATGACACTCATAAAAGAAACATGTATTAACCCCGATGTTATGCTCAGACAACCAAATATGTTGATTGGGGAATCCAGTCACAAATCGAAGGGCAACAAAAATAGGGTCGTAATGAACTAGTTGGCTAATGATCCTAAACATAATTGCAAATTGAGATTAACAATTCATTCATTGAGCAATTCCATGTCTGATATAGACAAAAATAACTGTAATGGACTACTCCGGCTAAGAAATAATGCTATAGAGGTTATTAGACTATGGAATTCAGGTGAAAATATAGGGTTTATATCTTGAGGAAAGGAACAAATTGTAAAAGAATGAATAAAAGAAATGGAAGTGAGGAATCAAAATGGTAAGCATAAAAAGAGATGAATGAAATGAGGATAAGAAGGTTCAATTGTAGAGGATTGGGAGGACCGAACAAAAGTAGATATCTAAGAGATAATTATAAAGAAGAGGGGTATATATGGCTTTCATTCAGGAGACCAAAATGGCAAACATAACTAATTAAAAATGTCAAATAATATAGGGAGATAATAATATAGAATGAGTGCATAACAAGGCACAAAACAGTGTTGGGGAATCTAAGTGTATGTAATAAAAGTTAATTTTCAGGGATAAAATAAAAAATAAGTAAAGTATTTATAATGGTAAAAGAGAACTGGGGAATAAGAATCAGGTAATTACAATTGTAAATGTATACTCTTCATGCACATTTAATGAAAAGAAAGCTATGTGGGAAGAAATAACTAGGTGCAGACAAGCAAAATCATAATATACATGTAGGAAATTTTAATACAATTAGGAAACCAAAAGAAAAGAAAGGAATGTCCCAAATAGGAGCAATAGGAGGAAAAGTGGGAATTCAATCTCTTAATAGAAAAATCTAGAACTCATAGGCATACCTAGGAGAAAATACACATGATATAAAACCAATGGGGTTGCAAAAACAGTTAGTGATAGAATTTTATTGTCTCAAGAATAGCTAGATTTGTGGCCGGAAAGAACACAATATGTGCTAGATAGAAATATTTATGATCATTATGTAGTAATAGTTAAACATTCTTTAATTGATTAAGAATATATAAATCATTTAGATACATGGATGTGTGGCACACAAATAGTGGGTTCAAGTTAGAAGCAAAGAGATGTTGGGAGAATACAACGTAACTAGAAATGAAATTTGGTATTAAAAGAAAAGCTCAAATAATTAGTACTTAAGAATTTGGAATAATGATGTGTTTAGATATATGAATAGAATTAAAGGAAAGAGTTGTGATCAATATTAATGAATTGGATAAAAGGGACGAAGAGGTTGCTCTAAACGATGAAGGTAGGATTGAGAGAAAACAATTATTTATAGAACTGAAAAAAAGATAAATTTCAAAATTAAAGTGATAGAAAAGAAAAGGCCTAGGTTTAAATGGTTAGACATGGATGATGTGAACACCAAGTTTTTCTATAATGTAATCAAATAAAGGAGAATGTAGAATATGGTTAACAGATTTAAAGTTAGAAACGAATGGTGTGAAGAATCAAATTTTTCTATAATGTAATCAAATAAAGGAGAATGTAGAATATGATTAACAGATTTAAAGTGAGAAACGAATGGTGTGAAGAATCAAATAAAGTAAAAGAAATAATATGGTTAACAGATTTAAAGTGAGAAACGAATGGTGTGAAGAATCAAATAAAGTAAAAGAAATAATATGGTTAACAGATTTAAAGTGAGAAACAAATGGTGTGAAGAATCAAATAAGGTAAAAGAAATGACTCGGTATTTTTATAAGAACAGATTCATGGAGTGTGTTGAATTGAAAGCTAGATTGGATAATGTTGCATTCTCATAAATAAGTAGCGAGGATAATCATGTTTTAGTAAGTAGGTTTTTGGAGGACGAAATTAAGACAACTGTTTGGAATTGTGATAGTAATAAAGTTTTTGGTCCAAATGGTCTTAATTTCAATTTTTCCAAATAGTTATGGAACCTGGTTAAAATAGATATCATAAGGATTGTCAATTGTTTTCACATTTGTGGGAGATGATATAAAGAATGTAACACTTCTTTTATCTATTTAATCCCTAAAATAAATAATCCACAAGGTTTAAAGGAGTACTAACCAATCTCTTTAGTAGAGACCATATACAAGATCATATCCAAAATTTTGTCAAAACGAATGCAGAAATTAATTTACAAAGTTATTGATCAAAAACATTTTGCATTCTTAGAGGGTAGGGAAATTCTAGATAGTGTGGTGGTGGCAAACAAAATTATTTAGGAGGTAAGGCAGAAAAAAGGAAGGTGTATTATTGTGAAGGCAGATTTTAAAAAAGTCTATGACTCTATCAACTAGGATTTTCTTTTATATATGTTAGATAGGTTGGGTTTCTATTCAAAGTGACTTAAATGGATTAAAGGCTGCTTAGAGTCTTCAACCATCTTTGTCTTAGTAAATAAGACCTAAATAACAATTTATATCTATTAAGGAACTAAGGCAATGAGATCCTTATCCCCTTTCTTGTTCCCTATAATAGCATAATAGCTAGCAAGAGTGGTTAGGTAGGCAGAGAGTAAAGAGCTCTTAGAAGGAATTAGGATAGGACGGAGGGAGATCCCAATAAATATGTTGCAGTTTGCAGATGATACCTTATTTGTGCACAAAACAGATATATAAAACATAATGGCTATAAAAATAATCCTAAGATGCTTTGAATTAGATTCTAACCTTAAGATTAATTTCATAAAAGCAAATTAGAAAGTATAGGAGTTAATAGTAAGATGGTGAAATGTTCTTGGTCATTTTGAATTATATATCATGAGAGTTCCTTTTAAATATTTGGGTGTACTAATATATAGAAAGAAAGAAGTTTGGAAAGATATGATCACAAAAATAAGGAAAAGATTTGGATTATGGAAAGGGAAACATTTATCATTTATTGGTAGAGTCACACATAAAATCGGTAATGTCCATCATTCCTGTATATTACTTCTCTCTATTTAAAATATCAGAGGAAAACAATTAGAAAAATACAAACATATTTTTTATATCATTGGAAAAACAAAGGAAGGAAAACTACATGGATACACTGGAAATATTTATGTAAAACAAAGGAAAAAGGTGGAGTAAGGATAAAGGATTTAGAATTATTTAATATGACCTTAGTAAAAAAATAGAAATGGTGACTTGGAAAAGATTAACCTAGTTTTTGGAAAAAGATTATAGATTCTAAGTATGGATCATGGCGATGTTGGATGTGATATAAGACTCAAATCGTGAGTCTAGGTGGTGGAAGGACATTAGGAGAATTTGTGTAAAAGAAAAATGAAAACTAGTTTGACGAAAATATAAGATGAAATAAAAGTAAAGAAAATAAAATATAATTCTTGAAAGATAAGTGAATTAGGGACTTATCCTTAAAGGATAAGTATATGAGGTTATATACAAATGCAATCATAAAGGAATAAATAATGGAAGAGTTTGGATATTAGTTTGGAGAATAATCGCATTGGTTTTTCTCTTAGAGAAAAGAGTAGTTTGAGTAAGAGAAAACTATGATTTTCGAATCCATGAAAGAGCTAGATAAAAACACTTTAAAATGAGATAGGAAATATGAGTATGTATGAAATTGTAATTATACACAAAAATATATAGTACAATCAACATACTTAAAGTTAGAAACAAAAAGCTAGATGAATTAAGACTTTAGATAACCTAAGCAATACCATCAACTAAATTGTTCATATGAAGGGTAATAAAAAATAAAGTGACTACCCAACTAATA
>Ga0209700_108694_pt1 | contig 12706 bp, 5 predicted proteins | sample SiratroredBW_FD_187528 | JGI IMG/M metagenome (GOLD analysis project Ga0209700, IMG submission 187528) | Root nodule microbial communities of legume samples collected from California, USA - Siratro red BW (SPAdes) (version 2) | ecosystem: Host-associated > Plants > Roots > Nodule | place: USA... | reverse complement strand
ATATATATATATATATATATATATATATATATATTATAAAGCAATAATTGTAAAAGGTATATTGTTAATACAACTTATGTCAATATTTTATATTTGTAGAAGAAAGAAAAAGAACATGACATCCACCAGAATAATAAACAGTTATATATTATATTTTATTGACATTCACTTATATATTATAATATAATTTTATTTTTTAATTAATTTATATTTTTTATATTAATTATTTATATAAGTTATTATTGTAATTTTTTTATTTTCTCTCATTTTACCGTTTGACTGATAACTCTCCCTATATTTCTTATATTCTTCAAAGTTAAAATTATTAATTATTTATTATTTAACCATTATTTATTATTTAATATTTTATGTTTATTTTTCTGGTTAGAACAATGTAAACCGACGCGGGAGAGCATATTGTCTCTTTTGTAAAAGGAGAAAAAGGAATAAAGGAAATGCGCGATACCATTTATTAAATAAGATTGTTTTAACTTTTTGTGACTGATTGATATTTCAACACAGATACCCACGTTTAAACCGCGGTGATTTCACTTTGACACGTTTCCACGACTTTAATTTCTTGTATAATTAATATGGTGTAATTTAAATTGTTTTTAAGAAAACATGGGTGGTAGAAATTTGATTATCTAATGCTCCTACAATGCGTGTCTCAAACTGCTTTATTCTTTCAAAATAAATCAATTTTAAAATTTTTACCTAAATAAACCCATTCTCATTTTAATTTTCAATCTAGACTTGATTTATCATTCAGGTTGAGAATTTGACTTTCGGAAGCCAGAGTTCTTAGAAGAGTGAAACAATCCCCTGCTCTCTCTTTTTGTTCATTTGAATAACTAAAGTCCAGACAGGAATTTGACTTCTTCAAAAATTTTTGGCCCTTTTTTCGATTTACGTGTCTTAAAAATTGAATTCCTGAAAAGATGAATTCTCAATTCATTTTATTATTTATTTAATTTAATTTTGATTAAATAAGATATATTTTTAATATTTTAGGTTAATATTAATTAATTTGATACTAATTTAATATTATGAATATATATGTTTTTGTGATAAATAATAGAAATTTCAATTTAAAAAGATTTAAATTTAGTGTTGTAATTTATGTGAGTTGGAGTTAACCATCAAAACACTTTTTTTTATATAAATATCTTTCCACTTATTTTTTTTCATCTATATTTATATTTTTAATCTATATTCATATTTTTCATTCACATTTACCTTAATATATATTTATCTCATTCATCCACATTTTACATTTAATTTTTTTTATTTTATTGTTAAAGAAGATCATAAAAGTATTATACAACAAATTTTTAAAATTTCACTATATTAATATTTTCACACCAACACAAATTAAATTAATATTAAAAATAGATTAATTTAACATCAACTTAGTTAAAACTAAATAAAATAAATTTTAAAATAAAAATACATTATAATCAACACTAAACTATTTTAATTAAAAATAAATCTAAAAATTAGTCATGAATTAGTATTGACTTTCAAAAAAATTAACACTATTTAGAGTCGAATTTTAAAATTTGAAACTAATGAATTATCATTCATGATTTTAGAATTCACTTCATACAGTACTGCATATGCAACTGCAGTATTTTACCATTCTCAGCTTCATTAAATAATTAATTTTAAATCTTTACATTACAAAAATATATATTAGCAAAAAAAATGTTAGATACTAAGATTGTTTTTTTTTCTCTATTAAATAGTATTTATAAACAAAATAGAAATGTTACTATAGACATTATTGCATCTAATCTAACAATATGATGCGTTACATTCTATAGTACACGACATCAGTTGTGAGGAGAAAATGCTTTTAAGATGAACTCATGCTCATATAGAATAAATTGAAAATTGTATTATTCATGAAAAGGGAATGAAGTAAAAAAAGTCCTCTTCTATCATTTTGGCAAATATCTTGCTTGGCCTTTGATCCATGCAGAAACTATACTCAACAAGCAATCAAAATCAAAAGATGCTTGCACTCTAAGGTTATTTGCATGGAGAAACTAGTTACAGCAATAACTCCAATGATTAAATATGAACACCCCAGTCAACAAGGGTATACTTGGATGAGGGGTGATTCTCTAAGAGAACCAAGCTCTAATGACTTTCTCTCCCTACAAAGCATTATATTTATTTATTTTCTTTTTTGCACAAAGCAATTAAAAGAGCCAATACCTAAAGAACACAACACAAGGAATGTCTTTAGCTGGCTCTTTATTAAAGAATGTTCTCATCTTTCCCCATTTCAGATTCTAAAATTGAAACCCTAATTTATTATGTGAACCACGTTGCACAGATAACCTCTTCTGATAGGTAATCTAAAAATTGCTTTGCTTGATGAGTTAACCCTATCAATCTTGCCCTACACTCAAAGAACAAGGGGCATCAAACTTATTATCCAAACCCCTTTAACTCCCAGTATCTCAATTCCAATTTCTCTTCTCCAAAGATGTCTCTTCAAGATCAGCCACAACAACCAGTCCAAGTTTACCCAACAAATCAGCCACCTTCATCTCACCACTCAAATGGTTCTTTTGGGACAGTTTTCATTGTCCTTGCCATAATACTAGTAATTTCTGTGGTTGCTTGCTTTCTTGGGCGACTTTGCAACAAGCGCTACAACAGGCACAGTAGCAGCCAGAGACCCCCTAAGCAGCATAGGCCACAGATCCATGATTTGCGTCCAAGGGAAGAAGGGGACATTGAATTTGGGGTTGACAAAAGAATGCCACCACCAATTATAAGGCTCAAAGGGCAAGGTCATGATCATGGCCATCATGGTCAAGATCATGGCCATCATGGTCATGGAGCAGGCACAGGACCCCAGCGGCATGTTAATGATAACATGAGAGAATTTGAAATGAGACCTGGCCATGGAGAAGAGCTTAGAGCAGGTGCATGATGGAGCTCCAAGACACCACCTTATGTATTCTTAGCAATCTTGTGCTCACAATCATTCTGTGTCTCTTTCTATTTGATCTTCTGTGCTATTCTGTATTATATTTTTAACTGTATGATGTACTGTAAATGTTAATCATGCTTTCTACTTTTTTTACTCCTCAAATATTTTTTAGTGCCAAGTGTGTAATATTAATATCATTTTTTTACATGATCTCATCTGAAATATATGGGAAATGCGTATTTATGAACACTGTTCTTGTAGAGGTAGGTTAAAAATAAAATCATAGCAATAAAAGTTAGCTTAACTGATAAGATTAATTGCCAATAAAAAGCCTCGACAAAAGATTGTAGGTTTAATTCCTGTACCTTGTGACATGCCCTCTTCTTGAAATAAGAAAAGCTTTCTTCCCTTTAAACTTTTGTCTATAAAAATAGCAATTTTTTATTCTACCTTCATTACTTTGGGCTCGTTTTCATTCATCTTTTGTTATTACTACATCCAATCAGTGGGTTATCTTTATCAAGTCTTAAAAGTGGATGACATCCAGTTGTATATGTATGATCAATTCATTTATAACAATGTTTCATTGATAGCTTATATTGCGAAACGTTCTTGCTAAAACTCACTTTTTATGTTTGTAAATTAAATTCAATGGTCTTATCGTCAACGGTTCTCCTTGCTTTGAAATTACAAACTTTAACCTTTTGTATCAAGTATTTAAATATAACTTCTAAAAGTTTATACTATCTTGTTGTCCTATAAATTTGTTATAATCTCTCGAATTCAAAGATTGTGATTCAGCGAAGCAACAAGAACAAGATATATTTGTAATTGATTGAACTATAACATCTTGTTTTTTAGAGCAGTAACTAGAGAACCAAAAGAAAATCAATAACTAGATTAGCTTCTCATCTCATCAACACAACCTATTCAATAATTATTAGAGTATTACATCACACTATAGTCATAGTCTAAAGTGTCTTTAATATGTCTAACAATTAGTTTGATAGCTTGAGAATAAACTTTATTAAATATAATGGGCTTAGTCAATATTTTCTATTAGTCTGTTACTACTTTTATCTATAGATAACCAATCCCTATGTGTGTATTTTATACAAAGGAGATTAATTTATAATTATTTTCTCTTTTATTTTAATAAACTTCATGAATGCAATGCAAGAATCTTGAAAGAGTACTTACTGCAAACATAATATTAGGTCTTGTAGTATAAGATACAATAGACAACCACTTAATTTCTATATTGATGTTCTTTTGTCTTATCGACTTCATCATCTTTATCAGAATTGTTTCTTTTGATTGATTGATGTATCAATACTTTTGTAGTCCTCTATGTAGAACTTCTCTATGATTTCTTTTGTATATATTTTTTACATATAAAAACTCCACCTTTATCTTACTTTACTTTAATTCCCAAGAAAAAAGACAATAAACCAAGATTTGTCATCTTAAATACTTCGAGCATTTCAACTTTACAATCCATTATTATCTTTTCATTGGTGCTTGTCACAAGTATGTTGTCAACATAGATAGCAACTACGTGCCAATAATTTTCACATATAATTTAGCTTCACTTAGACTTTCAACAAATCAAAGTTTTTGAATAAATTTTAGCATATTTCAATACCATACATGGTCTTCTTTAACTTATACACCTTGTTTTCTTGTCCCTTAAACCTTAAATCCCTTGGTTACTCTCCTTCAGCAAATAATAATTCAAAAATAAAAATTGTAAATTTAAATGGTGAGGTTGATTGGGTGGGTATCTTTGAATAATACTGAACATGGTTTGCTCTTTATGATTTATACATCCTTTCTCAGGAATTCTAAAAACAAGTATTTTAGCCTAAAATGCTCATCATAAAATTCTTAAAAACTACTTTCTTTTATTCTAACTATACTTCTTAATTTCCCTTACATTGGTAATGACCTGATAATTTAAGTCAATGATCAAGTGTCTCATTTCAACTAAGAATAAAATAAATATTGAAATATAAAAACTCTTCATCGACCAATAAACAATAAAAGTCTCGTTAGCATGCCTCTCATCGAGGATCCTATTGCCCTATTTTTGGGTAAGGCTCCTATGACTCGTTAATACCTTTGTATATTGACTTGTTTATCTGTATTTACTTAATTTTCTTTGTGCATAAATATTTTAGGGAAAGATTTTGATTAGGAGAAGCTTGGTGCTAAGGTTGACACTGACTTCCAAAAGCTTTCAAAAAGAAAGAAGGGTTGAACAATTAAGAGTTGCGAATGTTTGTCAGCTATTATTGTGAAGACAATAATGTCTACAAAAATTGTCAACCCCTTTTATCCTATAAGCTTAAAAATATGAATATTTTGTAACAAGTTAGCAGAGAGGAATGAATTATAGAAGAAAATTAAATTTTTTCTTTGTAAGAACTTTATGAAATTTTAAGTTATTAAAACTCAAATACGATCTTATTAGGATAACCTATGGTGATCAACCTCATGACTTATCACCCATCTTCTCATCTTTCTTGAGTGTAACGTCAATATCTTTCCTCAAACTGAATAACTAATGTCAATATGGAAGGGAGGGGAGAACAATCTTCATATTCAGTTTGAGAAGGATATCTATGCCACACTCAAAAAAGATGAGAAGGTAAGTGATAAGTCATGCATTTGATCACCACATTTTATCCTGATAAGATCAAATTTGAATTCTTATAACTCAAAAGTCCATAAAGTTCTCACAAAGAAAAAACTTAATTTTCTTTCAAAATTCATATCTCTCTACCAACTTGCTACAAAATGTTCTTATTTATAAGCTTATAGGGAAACAAGGAGTAAATTCCCATTAAGACTCCACTTAGAAATAAATTCCCATGAACACTTATTTTTCACTATAATTGACTTCCACTAGTGTCACCTTTAATTCCCACTGTATATATCATTATTCCCACCATTAGAAACATCATTAATTCACTTTGTGATTTTTTTTATCTTCCTATATGAAAATTCAACCTTTTAATTAAAAATATAATAAAATAAAAATTACAGAGAAAACCTAAAATTATATTGATCCCTATTGATAGTATTATTCTTCAAGAGCAAGTGTCACGCCAGATATAGCTCGGTCTCCTCCCTAACCAAAACCCCTTTGTCTCTTGTTCATCGGGCTACTAATAAGAAGCAAAGAGAGGCCTTTAACCTAAGTAGACCATGTGTCGACTTCAATGTCAAACTCTAACTCACTTTGACATATCAATATGTAGGCCAACCAAGTGAGGGTGGATAGTGGTGGCAGATTCCCAATTCGCTAAGATGCTGAGCTTTTGAAGATGATGAGTCCAGCACATGTTTGGATTTTGTTGAAATAATGATGGTAAGATGTATGTCAATCATTCACTACTAGAAGAGAGCTACTACTAAGATTGCTTAAATGATGACCAATATTCAAGAGTTGGACAAGAAAAGCCAAGAATAAGTCAAGAGTGAGAGAAAGAGAAGATCAAATGTGATCTTGCCTTGTTAGCTAAATATTTAGAAATTGCGCAAGGTCAAGGGAGAATAAAAAAATTGAGACCGAGGTCAGTTTACTTAAAAAGAGTTTGGAGATGGTCGATGAGGTGAAGGGGAAATTTAAGGATGTTGAAGCTAGCGTGAATCTTTGCAAGAAGAAATTGAAACTCTTCACAAGAGTGAGGTAAACCTAAAGGTCGGGAATGTGAGGCTTGTCCTGACTAGGTTAGAAGGGTATGTAAAAGGTTTTGAGAATGCCATGTAACAAGTTTGTATTAAAGGATGTGACTCATTAAAACCTTACTTAGAAAAACCCTTCTTAGGAATAAAACTTAATCTAAGGAAAAAGAGTACATAATCATTTTACAGTTGATTAACTGTAATACATTTTGGAATGTGTTGCATTTGTGATCCTTGGTAGGAGGATGCCATTTAATTCTTCATGTTTGTACCTTTATTTTGAAGAGTCAACTAGTTCATAAGGACCATCACAGTCAGTGTGCTAGAATTTTCCTTTATTTTTCACTACCATTTCACATTTCAACTTCCTCTTCTAAATAAATTCTAATGGCTTCCTATTTTTTTTTTCTGATTCATCCAATGAGAATAGCCCTATGGTAAGTAGATAAGTTGTTGCTATTGGGAAGAATCATCTTCGAATCGAACTGACTCACTTTTTATGGAGGGGGATTCTATGGAGGAATTTTCTTCTCCACCCCCTATCGTTGATGCTATAGTGGTTTCCATCACGTTGTTGCCTAGTAAGGCTATCATCAGTACTTCTAAAGGAAATAGCAAGGCTTCCTCTTAAGAGGTGTTGGAAACAATAAATTTAAGCTTAGCTAAAAGGAAAACAAAGAATAAACTCCCTCCAATTGTTGACCTTAAGTACTTCTTAAAACACAAGGACAAGTCTTTCAAAGTATTATGCAATTTTTTCAAACAAGTTCAAAATGAAAAAGGCATCTCAATCATAGCCATAAGGAGTGATCATGGTGGCGAATTTGAAAATGACAATTTTTGAGCTTTTCGCAAAAACTATGGTATAAACCATAACTTTTCTACTCCAAGAACACCATAACAACATGATGTTATTGAGAGGAAAAATAGATCTTTACAAGAAATGAATATTGAATGCAAACTCCACTCCTAAATGTTTTGGCCAGAAGCTATAAACACAACATGTTATTTAAAAAATAAAATTAACATAAGATCATTGGTTATAAGGACTCTCTATGAATTGTGGAAGAACAAAAAGTCTAACATATCCTATTTCCATCCATTTGGAGTTCAAAGTTTTATTTTAAATACCAAAGAAAATCTTAGAAAGTTTGATTCCAAGAGTGATGAAGGAATTCTACTTGGATATTCTCAAACATCTAAAGCATATAGAGTTTATAATTCTAGAACTTTAGTAGTTGAAGAAGCAAATCATGTAGGATTCAATGACTACAATCCTGATAAAAAGTTATCAGAGTAAGAAGAAGCAACCATATTTAATTTGCAGGAGTTAAGAGACAATCTACCCAAGGTAGATGATGATTCTAAGGCCCTAGACGAATCAAGGGAAGATCAAAAAGAGGCACCAAATGATGACTAAGAGTACTAGATGAACCTGACGCTGAATACAGAGAACCAAAAAAAAGACATTCTATTGTTGAGTTCATGGTGGAAGGGGAAATTGCCTTTGATCTTGAAAATTTTAGCAAGATTCAGGCTTATCTTGATTGTTTAAGGAACCCAACTACACTTCAAGGTACCAACTTTAGGAAATTCAAAATTAGAGGGATGAAGATGAATGAAAGATTGTTAGCTTTTGTCATAACATGGGTTTTGGATCCAAGAGGAAGTAACCATGCTAAGCTATTAGAAGATGGTATGCTGCTAATTCATGCATGCAAGAATGGAGTGCAATTGCATTGCCTAAATGCAATTTCAGAAGTTATGTTAGAAGACTAACATGTTATATGTCTATTATCTCCCTTTCCTATTTTTGTTGTCAAAGGTTTTTTCGCACTATGGTGTTGATGTTGAGGGAGAAGCATTCATTGCTATGCAACCCCAAAAAAAGATTGGAGAAAATTCTCTTCATAAAATGATGATGACCAAAAGAAATGGTCAATGGATGTTCAAGAATGAAGAGCAAGAACAAGCACTTGGAGAAAATGTTGATCCTTTGCAGAATGCAGATATTCTTACACCTGAAAATGGTGAGAAACAATTATCTCCTTTGAGCTTAGTCTTGTCAAGAAGATGGATTACATTTATAACTATCATAAGGAAAGAGAGGAGAGCTAGGACTAGGCTTTGGAAAAGATTTATCCAATCCTTCAAAGTATTAAGAGAAAGCTCATGAGATTAAATATTGAGAGCAGTGGTGAAAGCAACAATGAGAGTGAAGAATTCTAGTTCTTAAGGTGCAAAATTATTTTCTGTGTTTTTATTTGATTATTGAAAATTGTTATTTTGATTAATATCATTAATGAATGAGTGTTTTTTTATTGTTATTGTGAATTTTTAAAAAAATATTTTATAATCTATTAAACTAAAAATAACAAAATATTGCACTGAAATAATGAATTAAAATTTGAAATAACAAATTAAAAACACCTTCAACTAATTTTTTTTTCTCCCAAAATAATCGGCTATATAAGGGTTTAATCGATTATTCCAGAGAAGTTGTGATTTTGAAAATGATTTTTGCTATAAGAAAATCAATTATCAAGAAATTTAATGGATTATTCCAAGGAGTCATTATTACAATATATTTTAAATCTCATATTAATTGAATATAACATGTTTGAATGTTTTATTGAATTTATGCATGATTTACTTTATTAACTTATTGTTTGATCAATTACTCTGATAATATTCTTATGCATGATAAAAGATAATAAGTAGTTTATTATTTTGATAATGGTCAAGGGAGGGAAATGTTTAATGTTTGATACCTTTTTTAATTAGCGTTTTCTTTTATGTTACATAACTTTTTAATCTCCTAATACTTGGTATCTCTCCTTGTGTTTGTTTGTCCTTATATATTAGGTATGGAGAGCATGGACAAAGGAATAGTACATACCAATGTCTTTGGAGAAGCTTTGTGTGTCCAAACAAATTTTTCTCATTAAAAGCCACGGTTTAATTAGCATAGTTATTTTATCCAGAATTAATGTTAGTGAGAAGATGCTTTTGCCCACATTAGATCAATGATTTTTTCATGGATAAGAAATTTGTTCAATTATTCGTTGAAAGTATGTTATGTTTTAAATTGTATGATCTCTCCACCTAAAAGTTTTTTCCATGATAAATAAAATAAATAATTATATACGAAAATATATGAACCACAGTTAGATTGAAGATATTGCACAATTGAATTTACAACATAAAAACAATATATTTGGAATCACAAACAGTTGTTTGTAATAAAAGGAAAAGTATTTTTTACTATATAAATATAAAATAAGTTCACTTATACTTATAGAACCTTTACCTAATATATTAAAAAGAAACTAAAATAATTTCTTTCACAAAAGTAGCCAAAACCAATCTCCATGTTACATAGATATTTGGAGGCTAAAAATCTTTATAAAATTAATTTTTTTATTCATTAAGAAAATGAAATCTTTTATTTGTTTCAAAGAGAAAATAATATCCACAAATTATAATATTAGATTTATACATCAATTGCTTATCTTAAAAGGGTTATCTTATCATGAGAGAAAACAACCTAAGTTTAATATGAAAAGTTTGAATTAGGACATCAAAATGGATGAAGGTTTATGCTAAAAACATTCATGTTTATGAAGAATCCAACCAAATTTTTTCTGTAAGGCCATAATAATTTTCACCTAATAGATTATGTCTCTTTTTATCAGTGAATCTCAATGGCTTTGATCGAAAGGATCGTAGAGAACAAATACATTTTCTCCATTCAGGTTGTATCAAAGCTTCAATCTTTTCTGAAATCTCCATCTCTACGAGAAATCTTTGGATTTTCTTTTCTTGCATTTTTTTAAACCTCAACTACAATCACTATGTGATTTTGTGAAGTGTCATTGGACGGTCCTTTCAATATAGTCTTTGATTGAGATAAAAAATTGTTGAGTCGTTAAACAACAATAAACTTCTCTGACATTGTTTTAAGAGACAATGTGATGTTGTCATATGTGATGAGTGAAACAATATATTAATTAAAATTAGTCGATTCAAAGATCTCATCCAAAAATATAAGTGCTTTTTAGTCATCAAAGAGAAAAAAAATTAAACTTATAAAATTTTCTTTGATTTTCAAATTGGATTCCATTTTCATAAGTTAAATATGGGTCGAGTCTTGAAAATCAGAACAAAGTATTATAAATAAATAAAGTCATAAAAAAATACATAAAACTTGTATTATCAATCTCTTAATGTTTAAGGTTTTATTTTGTGTGTTTGTTTTAATTTAAAATGTCCAATGAACATAAATGAATAATGGAATCTATAAAATGAAATAAGAAATAAGTTTTATTTATATAAATGATATAACGGGGGTTTTCTTTAAGATTTAAAATATAGCAAAGGACACACAATAGTTTAAAATGACATAGATCCATAGTTTGAAAAGTCTAATTGGACACATAATAAATACAAAAATGTTTATATCAAGTCAAAATGTAAATCATAATGCTGTTAGTAATATCAAAATATAAATTTCAAAATAAATAAATTTCTTACCTAATTTTGGAAATAAGAAAAAACTAATTATTTATAACTAGACTAGATGCTAATCAAGTCTTAGTTATAAGCTAAAAGAATATATTGATTAATTAAAGGAATTAATGTACAGAAAAAGTGGAAAAGGAAAGAGTATGTGTAATGTGTTTTGTTTATTTTTGTGGTCGCTTATGTTCAGGCATGTTATATGATTCTGTCCTTTCGAAGTAAAAGGTATAACATTACAATTTAAAATAAAAATCAGTAATTTGCATGTAGGACTAATAATAAAAACAATTAGAGGTAATATAAATATAAAACACAGGGTACTTAGACAAATAAAACTAAAATAAACAAGGTTTGTAAGACACATCAAAAATACATAGGACTTAAAAACTTGCCCAATCCAGAAAAAATCAACCAATACAGAGAGAGAATAAGTACAATTTTCTTCATTGCCTATCACAACTCTCAAGTTAGAACTGTTTAAAAGCTACAACCAATATCAAAAGATTAGATATATTGTATGGTGATCTTAACGTCTTCCGCAAACCAAGCAAGTTGATTTCAAGGAAATACTTGAAACTCTCAATAAGAATCATTAAAGAAATTTGGACCATCATTATGTAGTTTTTGAATATATGCTAATTATGGTCCAGACATGACCTTTAAACCTATTTTAAAAATAGAAATCGTTAGTATATAAAATAATAATAATAATAATAATAATAATAATAATAATAATTATAGAATCTAAAAAAATAATCTTTCTAAAATGAACAAACAAGTTAAATCATTACATGTGTAAACAAAAAAAGATAATTTGAAGATTAAAGCTACCATGAACATGTTTTCAACTTCATCTTGCACATGCATCATTCATGTCATTACTAATTTGTTCTTTCATTGTTATGTCGATAGCTTTTCTTATTAAATAAAATGACAAAATCTCATTGCATCAATAATGTAAACTGCCTTTTCACATTTTGCTTAGATACTTGGAAGGGGAAATGAGATGCGATTACATTTACAAAGTAAAATCAACTTATTAAAATCACAAACTTTTGTTTCTAATCAAAAGAAAAGATGTTCTCAATTTATAATTAAATTGTAACTAAAAAATAAATTATCACACGCTTCACTCTAATATAAAATGTTTATCTAATATACTTTGTTTAAAATAAATGAAAAGTGTCAACACCCAATTTCGTCCGGGCAAGTAAATAATTTAAATAATAAATAATATAAAAAAATTTTTTCTAGCTTTATTGTTTTATTTTATTGCCATTTTAATATAATTAAGAAAAAGAAACTTTGCATAGGTTAACAAAATAAATTTAAATTAATAAAATAAAATTCATGAAAAATATGGTACGGGAAATCAATCTATTTAGATTCTGTTAAAAAATATATAATAATAATACATAAAAAAATATATATCAAATTTTTCAATTAAAAGAAAAGAAACTGAAAATATGGTGGTTAAAAGATTAATTAAAATAATAATAATAAATAAAAACGAAAATAAAAATAAATAAATATTAATTAATTAAT
>Ga0209700_108693_pt1 | contig 12707 bp, 5 predicted proteins | sample SiratroredBW_FD_187528 | JGI IMG/M metagenome (GOLD analysis project Ga0209700, IMG submission 187528) | Root nodule microbial communities of legume samples collected from California, USA - Siratro red BW (SPAdes) (version 2) | ecosystem: Host-associated > Plants > Roots > Nodule | place: USA... | reverse complement strand
TATCATGTCTTTGTTTGAGTTGTTTCTCTTGTAGATTTTTTCATGCTTTAATTTGACTTGGAATATCTGATCTCTCTTATATTGAATTCTTGTTTTGAAAATGAATGTTGTCTGATGATTGAACCATGGGTCTGATTTTTGAGCAACCACTATTTTTGTTTTAGGAAAAATCTTTTGTTGTGAATCCAATTACTTTGCTTGAGGACAAGCAAGATTCTAGTTTGGGGGAGTTGATAAGTGTCAATTTTGAGTGTTTTTATACATGAGAAAGCTTGAGTACTTGTGGGTTTAAGTGTTCTTTAAAATAGTAATTACTCTCAATTTGAGATTTTTTGGATCTAAATTTAGGTTTTGAGTCCTGAGTTAAAGTAAATCATTTGATCTCAATTATTGTGAAATTTCAGGTATGAAAGAATGAAGAAAATGAGAGATTGGAAGATTCATAAAGAGAAGAAATAAAAAGTTTAAAATAATCTTCTTCTCTGCAATCTTCCCTTCATTGGATTGTAATGGCTACCATGAGTGGCTAATTCTTTATCTTTGGGATTGAATGTAATCTTTTGAACTCATTCGTATTTTAGTGATTTTTATATATAATATTCAGTTTCTACTCAGTTGGTATTTTCATCTTACGCTTAATGCTAGATTTTATCTGATCAATAGAGTCTTGATTTTGATTCTTGAATTTAATTAGGAAGTACTTCTATGTTTTTGACCTAGATGAAAACACTCAATATATTGGAATACTAGGGATAAGTTTCAGTGTATTGGTTGCGTATAACATATTTTCTTAATGTTGGGTAATTTAATAAATAATTGAGGGATCAATGTTTAGGAAATTTTCTTATGAATTTTATATCAGAGGAATCAGTGAGAATGATTTTTATATGTGCATCAACAACGAGTAGTTACGAATATTGTATGTTCTTATCAAATCCAAAATATGAACGAGGAAGATAGATGAAGTTCAATCCCAGAGTCCTTCTCAATCTTGCAAACTCCTTTTGATCTTGTTATTTATTTTTAATTGTTCTTTTATGTTTATTGACTCAAATTATTATCAAACCATCTTGAAAATTATAATTGCTTAGTGAGTAGAGAAACTAAGATTTATAAGCAAAATTGTTCTCTGTGGGATCGACATCCTTACTTTACAAATCTATATTACTTTTGGCTCGGTACACTTGCCGAAAAAGGTCAACAAAGAGAGATTGATAGGTAACACACAAAGAAATTCAAGAGAAATATTGTGAGTGAATTCATTGTTACATCTTGCTGTTGAGAGCAAATTAGAAAAGGGTTATGTGTCTAACCATTGTAAATCCATCACTTTTGTGAAGTATACCTTGCGAGACTTCATTGTTCTCTTTATTACGAGAGTTTTTCTCATTCTTAAGAGGTCTTAATCTTAGGGTGAGATTTGTACTGGGGTTTTTACCAAGAAAGGTTTAGTGTATTTGTTGTCTAGAGAGGTGTGAATACTTGTTGTCAGGAGCGGTGTGAATACTTGTTACCTCGAGAGGTGTAAAATACTCGTTACCTCGAGAGGTGTAAAATACTCGTTAACAGGAGAGGTGTAGAATACTCATTCCTAGAGAGGTGTTAAAACTCATACTTAAAGAGGTATAATAATACTTGTTCCTAGAGAGAGGCCTTAAGAGAGATGTTAAAACTCATACTTAAAGAGGTATAATAATATTTGTTCCTAGACAGGCCTTAAGACTCCTTTAGTGAAATCTCTTAAGTAGTTTGCCTAAGGGGATTGGACGTAGCCTTGTTATAAGATAAACCAATATAAATTTGTGTCTACTTTTCTCTATTTTACACTCTGATTTTATATTTTTGTTTATATTTCACAATTTGAGTTAAGGCTCCATTCAACTCTCCTTCTGGAGCCAACTGCACCTTCACCATAGACACTTTAATCCCATAAACTAGTTCAATGCACGTGATCATACAAACTCCACCTCACACTGTAACTACTTTTTGCTGGAATTACATTTAACATATTTATGCAATGCATGAACTTGCTCCTAAGAGATGACTTTGTTGAGAAATATAGATGATTCTCCTTGGTGTTGACCTTCTTCACCTTGAACCCTTCCTTAGTATGAAGAAAGTGATATTTGATGTCAATATGCTTTCTGTGACCATGTTGCACACAACTTTGGCCAAACATGAAACACTATGACAATCGCAAAAGATGGTCATCTTCCTCTAAGAAAACCACAAATCACCCATCATACACTTCAACTGTATACCCTTATTTCTTGCCTATACCAATGCCATATACTCCACCTCTTTTGTCAACAACACCACCATGGGCTTGATTGAGAGTAACTTTCAAACTTAGTAGAGACCCATCAATAATGAAAGCATAATGAGTAATAAACCCTCTAGTGTCCAGGTCTACCACAATGTCTGAGTTCAAGTAACTCACTACATTACATTGTGAATCACCTTCGAAGGTAATTCTAATATCTTCAAATCCCCTTAGATATCTTAGGACTCTCTTCACTACTTGTTAGTTCTCTTCTTAGGTTAGCTCACATATTCTCGTGCAAAATTTAGTCTAATATGCACAATTACTTCATTTTCAAAAAATAAATAATCTACTTCTATAGAATTAAGAACTAACTAAAGATGATGTTTTCTATAAATATTTGATTTTTAAAATAAAAGAAAAATTTTCTTTTTTCTCTATCTAAAAGTTTGAACTTAGAGTAATAAAACTCAACTTTATGCTTTTTTTAATCGTACTTTAATTTTTCTAGATTGTCTAAAAGATCATTCATTAAGGTAGATATTGTTTGTTTTTAAAACCTCGATATGTTTTGAAAAGTTTTCGACATATCTTTTTGTGGTTTTATAAGCTCTAGGGAAAATTTAAGAATTGAATATAAGTCCGTTATAAGCTTATTATAAGCTTTAATGACAGAGTAGAGGTCAAAAAAATCTACCTCTTTATTGTAAGCCACATCAAACAATAAGAATACATATAAGTATTTAATTACTTAATGAAACTCTTTATCTTGTTAAAAAATTGAACTTAGTTTACACTAAAACTGGAGGACTATAAACACAAAATGTTCAATGTTTATTTCCATTATATGTGTTTTTTTATTTTTGATCGTCATTAAATATTTTTAAACAATATTTATAAAATCACTAGATGACTCTTATATACGTTAAATAAACTTAATTGCAAAAATCCTTTAAAATGATTTTAAAATTCTATTCAATCTTCTTTTAAATACAATATTTTTTTTCAAACAAAAAATTCATCATATAAGTTTTCTATTTCTTTTTCTTTTTTTTATTCTCTTCCACTTAATTTAAAGAACATAACTCTGCATTCTAAAACTTTATCATTATTTTCTTTTTCAATATGTCAATTTTCATCGTACCACTAAAAAAATATAATTTACATTTTGATATTGTAATTTTATAGTTAATGTGAAATATTTTTTTTTAAATTTTATTTTATATATATATATATGTATGTATTATTTTGACTATTATGATACGATCATAGGATGATATTGTTATTGAATATTTTTCTTTATACTACGATAATATCATTTGCTCTTTTTTATCATAAACAGTAAATATCTTCTTATAAAAATATCCTGCAAATATTATTTGACTATTATGATAAGATTGGATCACTACTCAGATATTTTTTTATTTAATTTGCTTATAAAACAGTAACTGCAAATATTTAATTTAATTTGAAATTGAATTTAGACAATAACACATATTTGAAATAAAAGTAAAATTAATTGCTCCAAGTACACACACATGTACACCTGTTGTCGTTTATCAATGCAGAGACTCTATCTACCTGATGTTACAGATTTGATGCCCTTTTTGAATTGGAGTGAAAGGTTTCATTTAGGCTAAGGAAATGGCAGCGTGGCATTGGCATTTCCTCAAACAGTTAACGTGCGTAGTCGGCGCTCATTCTCCCACCCTTTCCCGCCGCCTCATACACTACTCCTCTGTCGTTCTCTTTCCCTCCATCCATCACGAAATTGTTAGGTACCAATGGCTTCCCCTTTTCCGCGTCAATCTTCGTGCCGCAGTTACAAATGCAAAGTTTTCCGCAGCTTCTTCTTCCTCAACTCTATCGGACACTTCCTTGACTCCACCCGCTCCATATACTTCTGTTGTGATTCACTGTCCCAAAGACACTGCAGTAAGCTTCTTTTTCAGCTTTGCCTTGTTCCTTTCTCTCTCTCTACATTGTAAGTTAATGTTTGAACAAAATCAGAGGAAAAATAAAATTTTAAAATTGTAACTTAATTTTAGAAACTCTGTTGTGTTAGTTTCTTTAAAGTTAATTTTTAATTTTTGTTTAGACTAATTTTGGTTTAGCTTCAAGCAGCAATTTAGTCTTTAAACATGTGAACCTGTAATTGTTTAGTCTGTGAACGAAAAAAATCTGAGTATTAGTCTTTTAACGTGTACAAAGTATGAATTGATTTGTAACCTCTACAGCTTAATGTCAGATTGATCCTTAAAATATATTATTTGTGTCAAATTGGTTCTTGAACATTACAATTTAATGACCAATGATCCCATATTTACACATGTTATACATTCAAGGATTAAATCAGAATATTAGTTTTGTTAAGATTAAATTATCACCGATTTACACATCAAGGACCTAATGACCATTTACTACTTTATGATTGTGATTTATTTTAATTATCCTTCTTATTTTCTCTATGCTAGAGTCTTCACGGAGCAAGTTATTATATAATACTTAATCAAGTATTGTTAAACTACATGAGAGATGAGACATTGAACTGGAATCCTGTGTCTAAGTAAAATGAAAGCTTTATTTATACTGAGAAAATAGATTCAATATAATAAATACAGAAAATTTGATATCTTATAATAATAGAGATATCATATAGGAATAAGGTTTCTAATAATACATATATGATATAGATATTCCTCACTATAAAGGATTTGCGTTTTATTTCTATAATTATAATTCTCCATTTCAGGTTGGATCATTTAAAAGTTGTATGTGCTCAACTTGTAAATATATGATTCACTAGAGTTTTTATGAAAGTGGGGTTAAACCAAACTTAACTTCACAAATTGACCTCATAAGGTGAGATTTGCACCTCACTTATAATTTGGCTGACGATGTGGGATCTTCAAGACATTCCCTCACACCAAAAACATCAAACATGAAAATGGACGGGGTCTAATAGGCCCAACTAACCTTGATAGGATAAACATTGATAAATTTTGATACAATCTTAGGAAATAACTTTGATATCATATTAGAAAGTGAACTTATACCTAACTCAACCCTATAAAACCCCTTTACAAGGGGAGATTTGTAATCTACTTATATATTATAATATGACTATATCACTAGCTAGTGTGGGATCTACAACAAGAGTTGACAAATGTAGCGTTGATGTCTCCTTACTACAATCTCTTACAAAATGAAAATTTTCCTTAATATCTTTGATCCTCTCACGAAAGACATTTTCTTTCTTGAAATTTGGAAAAGTATTAAAATAATTCAAGGGGAGAAACATTGGATTGAACCACCAAATGACTCTAATGGAGTTGTCACCACAAGGGTAGGGTTGCATGGAGGAGGTGACCTAGGTGTAGATTTGTCGGCTATCAAGCGCCACCACAAGCTAGTGGGAGTTGTGGAGTTGTGGGAGAGATGATGCACGAAAGGGTGTGTGGATGAGTGGTTCATCGCGACATTTGTATGGTCAAATAGATCGACTCAGCATAATCCCAGCCCTTTGCCCGCCAAACAAATGGAAGTCGTTGGAAAACCAACTAGAGACAATGCCTAAACAGTGCATCTGAACTTGAGGAAAAGGTTCGTAAAGAAAAACTCCACTGTAGATAGTAGGTCTACTAGGCCAACACGATTTTGAGCAAGACTCTAGATACCATGTAAAACTAAGAAAAAGAGACATCGAGTTTAAACCGTATTTCTCAAAGATAGTATCAGTCCTTTATTTATATTGAGAAAATGAAATCAATAGAATAAATAGAATAGTAGAAGATATTTAATATCCTTTAATATTCAAGATATGATATGGGAGTATATAAAAACATTCCCAATAATGCATATATAATCTACATATTTTTTATTATAAGGGATTTGCGCCTTATTTCTATAATTTCGACAAATATGTTGAAAGTATAAAAAAATTGGGAACTTTAACCCAATAGTGTAAGTTTAGTTTGTGGGTTTAGACTATATTTCTGATGTTAGTGTTATTTGGGTGTGTTTTGTTATGAATATTTCACAAAGAAGTTAACCAACTTATAAGATGTTAATGATGGTTTTCCACTAGTTAAACAACCACCAAACTGACAAAGGCTATATAGGCTTTGATACCAAGTTTGATTTTATCTTAAAACCAATTAACATTTAGCGAAGTTGTCCTACAAATATATAAGCTGCACTCCAAGAATAGAGGTAGGTGATGTGAGACTTTCAACAGCCTTCTTCCACAAGTATCTGCCGAACCAAGTGAGCCTATTAGAATAGGTAACTACCAAGATGAGTTATAGGCTTTGATACTATGTTATATTTCATTTTAAAACCAATTGGCATTAAAGTGAAGTTACTCAACAAATATATAAGTTGCACTCCAAGAATTGAGACAAACGATATAGGATTTCCCAACAATTTTTTAGGTTTATAAGAACACAAGATTTATTTATTTTTACAGAGTCCCACTAAATCGATACATGATTGACTAATTCGGATTGGACTAGGATGCTATAGTGTATTTGCGGTCTATGTGGAAGGAAGTGTCTACTAGACTTTAACAACATATTTATGTTAATTTTAAACATACTTTTGCTTAAAATTTCTCTTATGTTGCCAATATGGTTGACCGCCCTTCCACTTTGTGTTGACAAGGATGTGCTTGCTGAATCCCTTTTAAGCTTTGGTGCAAGTTCGGTAAGCGTGGATCAAGATGTCTCTCAAATTACAGACGAGGTAAACTTGTTGATTTTTTGTTACAGTTAATTTCTTATTTTTAATTTTCTTGTAATTCTTGTTGTGTGCTTTTGTGGTATTGAATTTGTTTGTTTTATTTGTTTCAGTTCCAACTTAATGGTAGTTATCTTCATGATTGTGTTAGGAATCTCATTAAGTATGATAAGCTACTTGGTGTGTAAGCCTTAAACGTCTCCACTTAATGAATTAGTCTTTTAGGTTGAACTTTCTTCTTGTGCTTAAGTCCTAATAGATTGTGATAAGGCTTTCCTTTTCCTATTAGAACATTAATTGAATTTGTAGAAAAGAATGATTGCAAGCAATAAAATGAGGAACGTATAATAATGCAATCAAATGTTTTAGCACTCAAGAAAATATCTTTTGATTGTCTAACCACAAAAGAATATCACATGGGTAATGAAATTTGAGATGAAGAATATCAATTACAAGTGGTTGAAGCCATTGCTCGATACTCTACTTATGCTCATGATTTGATCTCGCAACTACATTTTCTTGCTTTTTTGGAAAATTAGATTACCACTAATGAAGAATCAATAAAGTTGGACCTCTATTTAGTGGGAGAACTTGAACTGTTAGCATTTGAACATTCCACAATTTGAGCATGACTTTTGTTTCATAGAGTCGAACTTTTCTTGGAGCTCTTGCAATATATTTGAGCTTGTGAATTACCGCATCTCAATGTCTTGTACATAGAGAGTAAAGAAACTGACCTACTATACTAATCTAAAGCAAATATTTGGAATGAGTGATAATGAGATAATTTAGTTGACCGTTTTATCTTCACCATTTTCAAAGTTTAGCATTGGAATCCATAGGTGTGTCAATGTGTTAAACATTTGTCAATCCCGTTTCCTTTGAAATGTATTTTACATATGTCCAAGAAATCACATTACCATTTTTGAATTGTTATATCTATTGTAAATAATGTATTATTTGGATAAAAGTATTCTCAATATCTCCATACTAATTAGGAAAAAATATTTACATAATCATCCTATTCATTTCAACACATTTTTATTTCCCTTTTATGGTTTTGATTATTACAAATAGAAATGATGAGAATGTAATTGGTGTGATAGTTATCAATGAAATAATTATTTTTTCTACATAGTTAAGTTGGTATAGAGCTTTTGATCTTGGGAGCTCTGTTTTGCTATCCTCATTAACAACTGCTACCACTAATGTTTGTTGTGATCGTTGAGGTTAGTGGTGGGCTAGAAAGGTGTGTCCACTCATCGCCACTACAAATAGGGTTGTTGGGACGTCTTGAGCTCATTCCAAGGGGTAGTGATGTCTCATTTGACTCCGATTTGGTTCTTTTGCCAAACATGTTATTTTTGTTACCAATCAAAGAGATAAAGGTTGAATCTTTTGTTACGCGTTAAAGTGATAAAGGTTGAATATTTATTATCTCTTTGTTTTGTGTTTTTTTTTTTTCCAATGTATGGTATGAAAGCTTTTAAAGAGGAACTTGATCATTTGAGAATAATGATTGAATCCATGACTAAGTCCTCTGGGTCGTATACTCTACCCATGAAAGGTAAGAGTACATTCAATACTATTGGTCCTTTGTCTTAGGGTGTTTGAATTCTTGAATAGGAGCAACTGATCACATAACTCCTTTTCCTACGCTCTTAGTTCGCATGCCAATTACCAGAGAATAACTCGTTATAGCTACAAATGGCGATAGTGTACCCATATGCGTATATGGGGAATATAACTTTAGAATCATCTATTGTATTAAAGGATGTTTTATATGTTGCACAACTGACCAATAGTCTTATCACCATACAAAAGCTTACAAAGGATTTGAATTTGAAAAGAAGTTTGTGATGGAGGTAGATGCCTCAGGCATGGGAGTAGAACTATTTTAATGCAGGACTGACATCCTATATCATTCATCAGCAGGGCCTAAACATACAACAACAATCCCTCTCTACTTATGAGAAAGAATTACTAGTTGTTGTGTTTGTTGTTCATAAATGGCGTCACTATTTGTTACTAGCTCAATTTGTGGTAAGGATTGATCATTACAGTCTAAAATGGCATTCCAAGAGGGGTTCAACTCCAGTTATCATCTAGTTACCATCCTTAGACAGATGGTCAGACGGAGGTGACCAACCGGTGTCTCAAAACATATCTTTGGTGTATGTGTTCTGATTCCCCATCTCAATGGTGCATATGGCCGCCTTAGTAGAGTGGTGGTATAACACTGCCTATACCTCTACTAAAACCACGCCATATGAAATTGTGTTTCGCTAGCTACCTTCCTTATTTATCAGGGGAATCAAAAGTGGAATTAGTGAATAGAAGCCTTACTAAAAGAGAAGAAATGTTGAACATTCTTAAATTTCATTTAAGGGCCCAACATTGGATGAAGTAGAATGTTGACAAGCATAAATCTGACAAATTGTAATATAGGGGACTTAATTTTTGTTAAACTACACCCCTATATACAAATTTTAGTAGTTCAACGGGTTAATATGAAGCTGTCTCCAAAGTTTTACGAGCCATTCAAGATGACTGATAGGGTGGGACAAATTGCATAAAAGTTGCAGCTTCCAAGTACCTCATGTATCCATAATGTCTTTCATGTTTCCCAATTGAAGAAACATTTAGGCTCAACAATAGTGGATCCCACTCTTCCTTATGATGCACAACATACAACGACAAACAAAGAACCAAAAACTATACTAGATCGTATGACAGTGAAGAAGAGAAAGGGAATTTCAGTGACAAGTTTTGGTGAAGTGGAAGCATCAACTTCCAAATACATAGGAGTTTTACTATGATTTGAAGAAAAAAAATACCCTTCTTTTCATTCTTGAGGACAAGAATGTTTGTTTTGTGGGAGAGGCATTGTTATATATTAAACTGTGCAAGCTATTCTTTTATTTATAGTTTATATAGTGGAGCAGTACCAAAGTTGTTAGCGGTGCCAAACATGTTAGGCGATGCATAATTAGTAAAGCAGTACGGTGTGTGCCTATAGTGCATGCCTATATATATCTTAAAACATACCTTGTTTTAGACAATGAAATAAGAATACCTTGTTTTCTCTTCATCCCTCAATTTCTCTATTTCTTGTTTGTATTTCTCTTTGGTGGCACGATCGAAGCCTTCCTTGAGTTTCCTTCGTGGTGTGGTTGGAGTTGTTCTGTTCTCCTTAGGAGAACTCTAGATCTCCGTTGTGTGGTGTTTGTGGTTTTATCCGTATTCTATGAGAAACCCTAAAATGTCTAACATATTTGATGACCTTAAAATAAAGGTTGACATCACTATGCAATTGTACTATGATAACTAGTCACCTTTGAACATTGTACATTATCTAGTCCAACATAATAGGACCAAACATATTGAAATTGACACACACTTCGTTAAAGATAGATAATCTTGACAAGGGCTCAGTGGTTACATCCCCTGTCCCTAGGCATATTCTCTATTATTAGGCATTGTTAGGTTTCTCTAAAAATATACTTTGAAAGATTATAAATAGAGGATGTACTTGTGTGACTAAACTCACAATTCACAATAATAGAAAAAAACCTTTAATCATTATTTATAATGACAATGTCATCAATGATACACACCATTGAATAAATGCATCTTGCAGCTGATTGGTGATAGAAGACTGATCGGTCAATCTCACTCTCAATTTGTACCAAATTTCTAAACTGCAGTGATTGTTAAGACATATATAGATTTGCAAATATGACGTACATGTCTTGGAGACACCCCTTGAGCTACAAATCTATGAGATTACGCTATACATATCTTTTCCTAAAGATCGCAGGGAAAAAATATCCTGGTTGTACACTAAGCTGTTTCTCACTTGCTAAGCAATTAAATCTCTAATCGTAATCATTCTAAAAATTATAATTCAATTTTCACTCTAGGCTGTTGCTCGCTTGCTCATATTGATGTAATATTTCCTGCAGATTTGCATTAATTCAATATTTACAGAAGTTGAGGATATAAATGTGAGCATTTTACATGCAGCTGATTCTATTGGTTTGAGGGAGATACTTAGATATGAAGTTAAAATTTATGAGGAGGATGACTGGATGAAGAGATCTCAGGTGAATCTTTTCTTCTTCCACTCTTTTGTTTTTTTATGATTGTTTGTTTCCTTTCTCATGTTACTATAACATTTAATGCATGTGCAAATTCCATTAAATATGAAATATATATTTATTCGAAGATGCAAACTATCAAGGCTAGAGTTGTTATTGAAAATGATTTGGCAAATTCATCTATGTTTAAATGCAGGAATCACTTCATCCAGTTCACGTTACTGAAGGGCTATGGGTGGTGCCTCAGTGGTGCACTCCACCGGTATGACTATCTTAAACTTTCTCTATACATGACTAACTGCTAACTTACTATGATTGCAGATATTGTGTTCGATCTCTATTGATTTGTTTCTTTTGGTAACTTCTGTCAATATCCTCGTTATATTTTTGCCCATCTTTAAATTAAATGTTCTGAGTGATAGTGAAGCTGAAAACTGTAAAGGAATTTTCTAATAATCAATCCTGAATTTACACAGGATGTTCAAGCAACAAATATAATTGTCAATCCTGGACTAGCTTTTGGAACAGGGGAACACGCCACTACCAAACTCTGTCTATTACTCTTACACCGTTGTATTAAAGGAGGGGAGCACATTCTGGACTATGGCACGGGAACTGGAATTCTTGCTATTGCAGCTCTTAAGGTAGTCAATTGTTAGTCTATACTTCAGAACCGAACTAAAATGAAAAAAGTACTACTATGGATAAACTTGCTCAGGATCACACCACTATCATTTGTGCTTGCAACTATACTTTTCTCCCAATTTTTTTTTTCTTCTACCTTCACTTGGGTTGTTGACTGCTGTTTCTCCTAGAAACCTTAAACTATACAGACCCGTCTTAACAAATTGCCAGTTTTCAGCACTATTGGTTGTTTTCTTGTATTTTCATCATAAAAGAAATTTAGGTTGTAATTTTGATTAGAAACTGGTGTATGGCAAATGGCAGGAAGTTATTTAACTTTAAATCCATATAGCATATATGTTAAGATCAGATATGAATACAGAGACACTATGAGCCTAAATATATGAATTGATTTGGCTAGTGAAGGATCTTCCATATTCCCTCACGAATAATATTGTTTTATACTGTGGAAACTGCTAGACGTAGGTAGCATCTTCAACTGGAAGTAATGTTTGTTTTATAAAATGAGAAAAAAAAATGCAATTCTTTACTGCTAAGTTATGTGCATCTAGTTATCCACGTATTTTGAACAAGTAAATATGCTTTGACATGTTTCCCATTCTTCCTTTATAATAAAAATACCACCACATCTTTTTCTAGAACTTGTTTGATATATAGTTGCCTTGTGCATCGTTTATCCAACAACTTCATGTTAGTATTTTCTTTTTCAGATTTTGAAAATACTGCCAAAATCTCTTAGCAGGTTTTTGATATTGTGTAAATTTTATATTTTATAGTTGACTCTCCAATTCCAATTTGACATTCTATTGTTTACCAGTTTGGAGCTGCCTTTGCTGTTGGAGTTGATGTAGATTCAGAAGCAATTGCATCAGCATCTCAAAACGCTTCTCTGAACAACATCAGACCAGACAAAATGCAACTGCACCTGATTACTAGCAAAACCTCTTCATCCAACAAAGATG
>Ga0209700_108692_pt1 | contig 12710 bp, 9 predicted proteins | sample SiratroredBW_FD_187528 | JGI IMG/M metagenome (GOLD analysis project Ga0209700, IMG submission 187528) | Root nodule microbial communities of legume samples collected from California, USA - Siratro red BW (SPAdes) (version 2) | ecosystem: Host-associated > Plants > Roots > Nodule | place: USA... | reverse complement strand
TAATTTTAAGAATAATAATAATGTTAAGAATAACGTTGAATATATTAATAATAACAGTAATATTACTACTACTATAATATTAATAATATTAATATTATTATTACTATAACATTAATAATATTAGTATTATTATTCATATCAATAATAATATTAATAAAATTATAAAAAGTAATAATAATAATAATATTTAATATATTAATAATAATAATAATAGTATTAATAATATAATAAAAATGTTATTATTATTATTATTACTAATAAAGTTAATACTAATATTAACAATGTTAATAGTAGTATTAATATTAACATATTAATAATATTAAAAAACATACAGATCAATATCCATGGGTTATTACTTATAATTTTTTTCCTAAATAATTATATATAAATTTTATCCATGGATATGAATTTATAGATAATTTTCTAGGAATTTTATTTATGGATTTGAATTTATAGAGAATTACTTAGAGATTTTATCTACAAATTTAATATTTCATAAATAATATTAAATTTATTTACATATTTTTATTTATATGTAATCATGAGTAAATTGCAATTTTAGTAGACACAGTAACAAATAAAAGCTAGACTAGTGTTCAAACAACGATGGATGGATAGATTGGATATTCCATAGTAGTTTGTTTTCTTAGCTATATAGTAGCTAGTTGTTTGAGTACTAATCCAATATAGTGGTTTTATTGTATAATAATATTTATTAAACTAATTGTATACATCTGTGACAATTTTCATATATTATAAATCTTTATAAAGTATGTGTAAAATATAAAAAGGGTAGTAGAAAATAGAGCAATTTTGTTCGCTAAATATCCAAGAAACAAAGGATGGAAGAATACAACTCAAGAAATGGAAGAATAATGTCAAAAATAAAAGAGAATGATCCAAGAGAAAAGTTTTTGGAAATAAACTTTTCTTAGAGAACTATTGCTTCTCTAATTGTCTTCTTATAAATGACAAGAGACTAGCCCTATTTATATTACTCAAGGGAGCATTCTAGATTCTTAATTAATTTGAAAATAATAATAATAATAATAATAATAATAATAATAATAATAATAATAATAATAATAATAATAATAATAATAATAGTAATAATAAGAAGAAGAAGAATAATAGTAATAATAATATTAATAAGAATATCAGTTATAAGGCAAACCAACTGCATAAACTTGCTAACCAAACCAATTGAAAAGGCAATATTAGGTCTTGTGATAGTTAAATATAAACTATTGACAAGAGAACGGTAAGGATACGAAATGGCAAAAAATGATCCAACTTCGTGCCTTAACTTCATATTTGCCTCTAGTGGAGTTGAACACCTTTTGCTTTCATTCACCCCAAATCGTTCAACAAACTTCTTGGCACAACTTTCTCGAGAAAGAAAGATACCGCTTTCCAAGTTTGCACCTCTGAGCTAAGAAAGTGATGTGGCTCCCTCAACTTCTTGATATCAAATCTGATGTCAAGCTCATCTTGAAGCTTTTCAACTTCTATTGCATCATTACATGTCATTATCATATCATCCACATACAACTAAACAACCGGATGCAAGCTTCTTTGTTTTTTGACAAACAAGCTAGAGTGTGAATCAAAAGCTTGATAGCCACAAAATTATAAAAATTGAGAGATTTTACCATACCATAATTGTGGAGCTTTCTTGATCCCATAGAGAGCCTTTTTAAACTTGCACACATAATTAGGATGGGAGTTAGAAATATAACTTGGAGGTTGCTCCACGTAGATGTCTTTATCCAACTCCCCTTATAAGAACACATTCTTCACATGCGAACTGAAATCATGTTAGCTATGGGGCTGAAAGTTTCTTCATAGTCTTCTCCATATTTCTGAGAGAATCCTCGAACCACCAATCGCGCTTTGTATCTTTCAACACTCTGGTCTGCTTTTCTTTTGATTTTGTATACCCATTTACAAGAAATAGGTTGCAAATCTTTTGGCTTGGGAACAAGGCTCCAAGTTTGATTTTTCTTGAATGCTTTCATTTTAGCATCCATTGCAAGCTCTCAGTCTTTGTTTCCTTTTGCTCCTTCAAAGGTATGAGGTTCCTCATCGTCAATGGGACCTGCAAAGAAGCAAGAATATGTGCTTCTAAAATTTTCATCTCTATAGCGAGCAGGTTTGACAATGGATCTTTGTGGCTCTTGGATCTGGTTGCATCAGTTGATTCTTCTAAACATTGCAACTCAAATTGTTGAGTGCTTGAACTCCCCCTTTCACCTTTGCTTCTCTGAAGGATTATCAGTTATGTCTAATTCTATAATTTTAGGGGTTGAATTTTTAGCCCCTTTTTGGTTAGTCACCATTCCTTCGTAATATAGTAAAATTTGATAAAAAAAACCAACATCTCTAAAAACAACAAAAAGATGAGTTTTTGGATCCATACACTTTCAACATTTCTTCCTTTTGTCATATCTGACGAAAATACATTTTCTTGCTTTTGCATCAAGTTTAGTTCTTTGAGATTTGGACACATGGACATAGCAAACAGATCCAAAAACTTTAATATGTTTAACATTTAGTTTTTCTTCGAAGATAGTCCATATGGTGACCTCATGTTAATTGGAGCAAAAGACATTCTATTAATCACGTAAGTTGCACATTTCATACCTTTCACCCATAGTGCCTTGGGTAAATTCTTCTGATGCAACCAACTTTTACAAGATTTTGTTAAATGCCTAATATTTATTTCTACAACCCCGTTTTGTTACAATATCTCAACACATGTAAGTTCTCTCTTGATGTCATGCTTTTTGCAAAAAAGTTAAGAATTCTTCAGAAGTAAACTCACATTCGTTAGTTGTTCATAACCACTTGATTTTGCAACTAAGCACTCCTTCTAGCAACTCCTTAAACTCTAAACATTTGTTAAACACTTTTGATTTGGGCTTAACAAAGTATACCCATGTAAATATGCTATAATCATCAATAAAAGCCAGCATATAAGAGTGTTTAGAAAATGAGGGGATTCTTATGGGACCCATCAAATCACTATGAATAACCTCTAATGGGGCCTTCCATTGACAAGTGGATTTGTCAAAAGAAAGCCGATGTGCTTTCTCAAATTGACAACCTTCACACACTTCTCCACCAAAACTTGACGAATTAGGCAAACCATTTACCAATTTTAATTTTACCATGACTTTTAATTTATTTATGCTAAGATGCTTGAGTCTAGATGTCAAAAATATGCATTTTCATTGTTGCTCATTTTCTCAATATATGAACCAGAAGCAGACAAAACAAATAAATCATTTACTCTCTTGTCGATGTGGACAACATTAGCCTTGAGCTCCTTAATGTTCTGCAGAAACGTCACATCATGTGGACAAAATAGAACAGAATTTTTGACATCAACAACATTTGCAATTGAGAAAAGATTTTCTTCATACCGAGAACGTGGGAGACACTACTAAGAATAACGAAATCTTCTTGTTTTCCATTAATAACAATAGTGCCTTCATTCTCCACATGATGGAATGTCTTGTTAGCCGTGACAATGACATCATTCCCATTATACTCTTGGAGGCCGGATTGGTCTCCCGTTAGATAACGGCCGCAACCAGAATCCAAGATCCAATCATTTTCAAAATTCATGGAAGTCATTACATCCACAAATTTTGTTTCTGCCACAAAACACTTTCCCAATCTTCTTCCTCCACAATCGTGTCGACTATTTTACTCTCTTGTAATTTAGTTTGGCAACATCTTTTGTTATGCCCAATTTTGCCACATCGATAGCATTTGAAAATATTCTTATCAGAGGTAGTGTTAGAAGACTTACCACTACATGTGAGCTCGAGTTGTTTTGACCTTGTGGGCGAGGGGTGATATTTATTTATTTTAACCACTTTCTTATTGCATAATGATAAAAATAACGATAAATCAATTATTAATTAATAAGATTTAGACCATTTTTCTATATTAGGGCTAATTGGGCTTTAATTAAAAGTTTGATTCAATTTGATGTATTTTTTAGATTTTTTTTCAAACTTGAGTATGTTTCGTATTTTGTCCATAACTTTTGCTACGAACCCCAGATTAACTTTATTTTTATGTAGTTTTGCAAACAAGTCAAAGATCTATCAACGTTGTTAGAGGGTTCAAGACCAAATTCGAACGAGAAAGTCGACATAATCAACCATGAAGTTGACATACAGAATCTAGATAATATTTTGAGCGGAAATAATTAATGTTAAGTCAAATTAGAGCAACATAGAATGGGTATGGGCCACCTTAGGTCGTGTAAAAGATTTAGGGTGAAGGTTTTTCTTTGGTTGGACAGATGGTAAGGGGAGAAGGTAGATATAAATTTTATTATTTTTTTCAGCAGCCGTACTACAAAAATTTTGAATACAGTTCCTCTTTCTTTTCTTCTTCTTCTTCACGTCTGTATTTTTTTCCTCCAAATTTGTATTCTTTCTACTTCGATTCAGTATGTCAACCATAATGTGAGTGGTTAACCTCTTTGTTCAATCTGGTGTCCAAAGGTTCACCCGTTTATGTTAATCATTAGGTTCATGTTTTTAATTTCTTTTCGCAAATTACATGTTCACTTGCTATTTTAATTTGATTATTAGATTTAATAGTTGGATTATCTTGTAATTGAATCAATACAGTCTGATTGGAATGTGTTGTGAAATTTCATAATTAGAATCAAATCAAACCGACAATGTTGTTCACCATGTGATTGCATTAGTTTGGCACACAAGATGTTTGATTAAATGTTTCATGATTGTGGAGTATTTTGGATGTTAAATAGATGTTGGGGTTCCAGTCTATTTAACCCACAAATGTAATTTGGATTGTGTGTAGGAGCTAGTGAGGGATTTGGGAGAATCGAAGGGTGATCGGGTTGATTTTTCATTATTTGAATTCCACTATTTTGTTTGAATTCCATTTTCCTTATTGAATTTAAATTCTTTGTTAAAACCCTCTGCATTTTAAGAGAGCATTTGAGTGGTCCTTGGGAACAATGACCTAAGTTTGCTATAGTACAAATTTAGCCTCCATGTTTAATTTTGGGTGCATTCGACAGCGAACATCAAGGGATCGGGCTATTTTGATTTCCTTTACTCTTGAAAAACTTCTTTCTAGCCATGAGAGCACTCCCTTATCATTGTTTTCAAACACTAGCCATTTGCTTTGCTAGTGACTCTTCAGAGGATAATAGATTTTTGAACCCTCTAAGGATGGTTATTGAACCCATACTTTCATTGATGTGACATATGGAATGTACTCCGACTTCAATTCTTGAATAATAGTTCTTCTTATTCGAGCTTCAGAAATTGCTTCTTTTGGATTTAATAAAGAAATTTTTTAACAAAGATTTTTAATCTTAAGAAAATACTCATAAATGGAAAGATTACCCTGCATGGTATTAACGAGCTCATTCTTTAAAATCTGAAGTCGTGCTCTGTCCTTCTTGTTGAAGAGCCTATCAATAGTTTCCCAAATTTTGTAGGCTAATTTGCACTGCATGATGTAATCAAACAAGCTGTTAGAAATCGATCGCTTCAAAACGAACTCCACCTTCGCATTCAATTGCTTCTATTCTTTGAGTGTATTAGAATTTTCTGACTCGTCTGTGAGAGGAGTTGTATTATTTTCATTAACAACATCCATAAATCTTCACCAACAAGATAAGACTCCATACGAGTCCTCCACACCTTGTAGTTGGATTGATTTAATAACTCAATACCAAGTCTACTACTATGACGTGAATCTATTTTTTAGGAACCGATTCATTTTTCTACCAAGGGATCTTGACACACGATACTAAAGCACTATGGCTTTGAAACCATGTAAAATATAAAATAACAACGAAAAATAGAGAAAGCCTACTTGCCCAATATCGAACAAACAAAGGGTCGGAGAATACAATCAAAGAAAAGGAAGAATAATTTGGCTCGTCTATGGGAGGAGTTATATTATTTTCATTAACAACATCCACAAATCTTGACCAGCGAGATAAGACTCCATATGAGTCCTCCATATCAAGTCATAACAATAAATGCTTTCAACTTAGAGTATAAGACATATTTTTAACAAAACAACGATATATCATCTATGATTCAAAATCTAAGTATTAAGAGATTTTATATGACAATTGGTCTAGAAATGAGTCTATTATGGAAACAATATTCTGCCGAATGTGAAATTAATAATGATTAAATATATTGTATGCAAATTGTTTTTGAATTGTTTCTATATCTTTAAAATTCAAAAACACAAATGAAGATGAATATCAAGTCTTTTATATCAAGCCTCTAGTCAAAATGCTTTTCAGGGAACACATAGAAGATCCTATGTTAATTACAATGATCAAGCAGAGATCAAATTTTATCTAAATAAATGTTTCAACAATCATATGAGGAACACTATATAAAGGAATTAAGCTAAAGAGAAAATAACACATAACTACAATCTACAATTCTTTATATCTTCTAGAGATCATATAATGTTAAGTGTTCTTTGTAGGTGAGCGAAACCATTAACAACGTGCAATCGCAATGAGTTAAATTTTTTTTTCTTTGAGAGTTGTGCTTATTTATTTTTTTGTGAGGTCTTAATTTCAAGATGAGGTTAAGACAATATAATGAGTAGTTTGTTTACTTGTTATAACCAAAAGTGGTTTATGTAATCATTATAACCAAAAGTGGTATTGGTACTTGTGATATCATTTGTTTTATTAATGGAACCTCTTGAGTGATTTGCTTAAGACATAACTCTTGTGTGTGGGTGAATTAGTATAAAGTCTGCTTGTGTTATTTGTATTGCTTGTTTGTGAAATGGTCCAGTCTAGTTATCTATGAAAAGGTTCTAAGTGATGAGTCATTAGTTTTCCTTATTTACGTATCTTTTTGTACCTATTTTGATTAGTGATTTGTGCTTAACTGCCTACTATTTTCTCAAATTCACTGTTTGGGCTTCATTTACCAGAAATTTGTAATTTTATTTAATTCGAACTTTCTGAGCTAATTTTATTATTATTTTCAGGGCAGTTGTGGAATTTTATTGGACTTGGAAAATTAATTCTGGAATTGTAGAGGAGTTGTCACATTATCAATTTTTATTTTCAGTTTTTATTTATTGGACCAGAATTGAAAGATTTGGGCCCATTAGGTTTAGTGTTCAGGACTAACCTAGGTCTAGTCGCCTATTAAAGGAGGTGAAACCAAAGGAGTTATGGACTCTCTGACTCTCTGCTTTTGGGATTCAGTTAGTTCTCTCTCTGGAAAAACTGGTTCTGTATTTATTTTCTCCGCAATTTAATTTCATTTTTGTTTTTATTTAATTTAATTTTATTCCTCTTTTAATTTAATTTTGTTCCCGTTTTAATTTAATTTCGTTCCCATTTTTAATTTCGTTCTTGTTTCAATTTTGTTTTGCATTTAATCTCTATTTGTCTTTGCTTTATTCGAATTTAATGGAAGGCTAATTTATAAGGTTATCCTTTTGATTCAGATTGCAATGACGCTTTAAGGTTGCTGTTGTGTTATTTTTGCTCTCTTCATCTTTTAACTCTTCATCATTTTATTTCTGTGCTTAATGCTTTTACTGATTCATGCTTAATGTTTCAGTTAATATGGAATTCATGTCATGTCTCTGTTCATGCTTACTGGAGTGAGTCACAGGTTGTTTGGATGGAATGAATGATGTATGTGAATGCTTAATTTGCATAAGGAAAACTTGTGTTAATTATCGCTTAGTTAATTAATTCGGGTTAGAATTAGGGTTCAATAAGTTGAGTATGAATTTCTGCATCCTATGATAAGCAAATTGCAATATAATCAAGAAGGTAATTTAAATTTAGATTAAGAAAATCTAATTCAGTTATTGTTTTTTTTTTTTTTCACAACAAAACCCCCATTTTTCTGTGTGTTTAATCCTTTGACAGAAAACTAGGTCCTTGGGAGATGACTTAGGAGTTACTTCCAAGTACTACATTTAATTGTATTTATTTGACCGGATATGGTTTCGATCACTAAGGCTCTATTCAACGCCCCTTCTAGAGTCAATTGTTCTAACAACTATAAGATAATATGTTTATGAGTCTTCTTTTTTATATATTGCTCATCCTTATTCAATATGAAACTTCGACTCACTTTTATTCTTAACAATTTGTTCCTTCCATATTAGTACAATTCGCCTCAAGCATAGTTGTGACCAACTTGTATTGTTGTTTACCACAAAGATTCACTTACTTGTAACTCCTGTCAGAAAGAATTTCAATACAAGGAATTCTCAAGTTAAGGATTCTCCATCCACTCACATGTTCAATCCATGTTCATCGCACCTGTTTGTTGTGGAATAGTTTGAACAAATTCATTGCAGAAGTTTGCCAACATAAATGATAATTCGATAGTAAAGAGAGATTGCAAACGTAAACAATAGAAGGCAAACTAGGAAAGAATAAGAAAGAATCACAAACAAAAATAATGTGATTTAATTGTAGTGTTAACTAGCTTTAATCTATGTACACGATTCTCCCTCAACTCTCACATTGTTATGTTCTTACAATTAGACAACTCTCATTTAACAATAATTGTCAATATAATTTTTTACTTATACAATAATTACCATAACTAACTTTCATGAAACATACATAAGCTAATGAAGAAGACATAAGAATAGTATTTCTCATTACTGAGGTCAAATATCACTTAGACGACTCTCCCATTAGTAGAAAAATAGCCTTCGTCGTCGGTTCTGAGAGGCTTTTTTCGTCGGTTTTCGACCCGACGTTGATCCAGGAGACGTTGAATCAGACGTCGGTTTAACAACCAACGTGGTGATTGGACTTACTACGTCGGTTAAGACAAGTAAACTGATGTGGTAATTAGCATAATAAATTATTTCAGAAGAAGTACCACGTCGGTTTTGGGATAAAACCGACGTGGTGCTTCTTGTAAGATAATTATTATATTCCCTGTTTTGAGCTTGGTGGCTTTGGAAGCTCGGTCAGAATTTGAACAACTTCTCGCATAGTTGGTCGCTCCACTGCCTATTCTTCAACACACAACATGGCTACATAGAAAACATGCATCACCTCATGGAGTGGAACTGAGGGAAGTCTAGGATCAAGAACCTTTAGAACTCCTTCCTTGTTCGAGTGCGTCATTTTCCTCACCCATTGCACAATGTCCACACCATCACCAAACTCCCCAACTGGTTTCCTGCCTGTTACCAGCTCCAAAAGAACAACTCCAAAGCTGTACACGTCACTTTTCTCGTCAACTTTTAACGTGTAGGCATACTCTGCAGTCAAAATCACAAACTTAAATCGGTGACCATGAAAAAAATATAGCATCCACATTAATTGAAAACAATTAACATAACGTGAATGCGTGATAAAGCCATGGAAACTTGCTATCCATTTACTTTGATGTGCATGTTGCCAGTTAATCACCGTCTGTTTTTAACTGGGAAAATCTTTAATCTATAACTACAGGACTGCCTAATTATAGGATGGGGCTATGATGAAGACTCAAACCACACACTCAGCTACTGTTTGCTTTAAACAATAACAGTCTTCGGAAGTAACATAAACTAGAGGAGAAATCAAAGAGGTCGTTATCAATGTTTGATGATTAAGAAAATTAGTCAAGGAAGGCAACATAGCATGCTAGCGTTTATTAATTAATTAGGCACATAAACCGTTGAAGCCAAACAACAGTATCTATACAGTTCAGTAGTGCCATGAGACAAGTTCCGACCGTTAAGGCTATTAGACATGTCAGTTCAACATACAAATCATCAATTATGTTGAATTACAATATATTACCTGGAGCTATGTATCCATACGAACCGACAATTACAGACATGCATTCGGATGTTCCAGAATCTTGCAGGAACTTAGCGAGCCCAAAGTCCGCAACATGAACCGACAATTGCAGACATGCGTTTTTCCTATATCAAATTATACACAAAGGCAATTTAAGCAATCTAATCATAAAAGCATCTCAATCATAGAACAATGATCAAATAAAATACAAAAATTGCCAAAAATGCAACATTCCCGGACCCAATACTATACGCACAAAACATGGATCAAATATACTCCAAAAACATTTTAATCCGAACAAGCATTCTAATCCTGCAGATAACCATTCAATACAATCATTTCAAAAATAATAAAAGCACACCTCTTGTAGAGCAGTGGTGACGCCAAAACAGAGAAGACGACCAACCCAAAGTTGTGACGCCAAAACCGAACCGAACCCAACTCGGCCAAACAAACCCTACCAAAACCACAAAGCACAAACAAATACTGAATAAAATAACAAAATCATTAAAGCAAACGAAAATGGAAGAGAAACCAAAAAATGAAAGCTTCAAAGCAAATGCACGTACAAATCGAAAATGGAACCGTTTAAAGAGACGCTCTCGACTTTGCGAACAAGAGGAAGTGAAATGGAGTACAATGAGGAAGCAATGAAAGTCGAAAAGTGAGGGAGAAGACGTCGGAACAGTGACAAGGAGAGGGCGCGCGCAGTGGAGAAGAAGAAAAGTGAAGTGAAATTTCGCGCTGGAGGTAAAATAGAAGCACCACGTCGGTTCTGGCCTCCTAACAGACGTGGTGCATGCCCTGAAATTAAAAAAAATTCATTGTTAACACACCACGTCGGTTACAAAGCCCAGAACCGACGTGGTGTGTGCCCTAATTTCAACTTTTTTCCCCAATTTTCCCCAATTTGTCATACAGCATGCACTACGTCAGTTCTGAGGCCGTAACCGACGTAGTGGACAACAATCCCATGTCGGTTCTGGCCTCTTAACCGACGTGGGATTCATGAGCCTCCTGGAACTTTTAAAAATTTGAATTTTTCTTTTTTATAAATAGGTCAATGACGGTTGTTTGTGCCAACCGACGTGGGATTGTTCATTTATTTACAAAAATGTCACCGCATTTCTGATTATATCGTTTGCCTGTTTAACCGTCATAAAAAGGAGACGTTAAAGTCTATTTTTCTACTAGTGTCCTGACATTGTTAGTTTCAGTAGAAGTTAAAAAACTAGATATGTTGTTTCGACTGTCCACCACATATACTAATATCTTTTATTATAGACGGTCTAGTACAATTACACAGTCCATTAAAATTAAATGGTCTAAAATCCTTAACAAAATTTTTATGAATTGATCAATCCAACATCAATTAAAAGAACTTGTATTAGTTTAACACAAAGTTAAACTAGGATTTTCTATACAACTGGGCGCTTTAATGCTCAGTTAACTGTTATAATATACTATGTTGCTTCAAACTAGGTATATTCTTGTTGTTTTGTAGATTTTCACCTTCTCCAATTTGTCAAGGTCATTATAGTTTTCACATCTAAATCTTCAATATTTTGGGATAATTATTTAATTGCATATCTAAAACTTCCATATCTTAGGTATATGATATATTTTCAAATGATGGAGCTACTGTCATATTTGTAAAGAGTATCCAGATCGATCGTGTTAAAGGATTATCGTTTGCAGTTTGTCTTGTTTTTAAATGTTACTCACAAATTGGTATGAGTGCAAGTAAAAACAAATATCACTGTAACAAATATCACTTTAAACAAAACTAAATTAAACTACATGTATAAAAGTGTTGCCAAAATATAATAAAAACAACGGTTTTATAAACGTGGGTTAAAAATTATCAAAAGCCACGGATAGTTAACCGTTGATCTTTTATGCCACGATTATCTAAATGTTGCCTCTGTGATTTAAAAGAAGCGTGGCTTAAAATAAAGTTTTGCGGGAAAAATTTTTGCTTTTTTCCCTCTTTGGCTTTGTGACCCTCATAAACTAAAACCTCTTTTTCGTTCTAAAAGGCAATTGCTCCGGTGTGAGTGAAAAACATGTGGCTACTTACATTTCCCTCTCATCGCACCTTCTTACTGAAGAGGCCAAAAGATTAAGGAAAATGATAGTTTGACACTCCTTTTTCTCTTACCTCCATTTGACACTCCGACGTGGCAGTGTCGTCCTGCGTGGCAAAGAAAGAGAAACACAGATGGTTTTCTGATTACGTGGTTCATGTTTGTCTTTTTGCAAAGGGTTGCTTTTGTCATTTCCCATCTGAAAATGTAGGACAATTTGAGAGGGAAAAGCAGATCTCATTCTCTCATTGCACTCATTAACCCCGCATCCTCTGAAGGAGAGAGAACAGACGAAACAACAAGATTTCCGTTCCTTCTGCCCACAGATTCACCTTCGTTTTTCCGGCCCAAGACCACCGTCATTGTGGTGTTTCCTACCGTGCTATGTACCCTAAACTGTGTATGTTCTCTCATCCGTTGTTGGTATGAAACATTGTTGGTGGTTTTTGTATGAGTGCTTCGTTCATGTTTAATAATCATTTCGTCGTGTGCCTTTTATGCTTACTGGTGGTTCTCTCAATGTGTTGTCTTTTTTATGTTCAAGAAACCCAGAATATTGGTGTGCTTTTTGGTTGTTGGTTTGGATCTGTGCGTCGTTGTAGATTACGTTTATGTGCATCCTTTATGCTTCGTGTGTTATGCATGTATACAGAATATTGGTTTGTTGCTGTGTTTTGGGTTTCTGGTTTCCATGTTTTCTTCCATTACGTACGCCAATGACATCCTTATAACAGAAAGATCACTTCGTGATGGGTTTTCTGTTCGTAGTTTTATTATGTGGTACATTTTTTTCGAAATTATTG
>Ga0209700_108691_pt1 | contig 12710 bp, 8 predicted proteins | sample SiratroredBW_FD_187528 | JGI IMG/M metagenome (GOLD analysis project Ga0209700, IMG submission 187528) | Root nodule microbial communities of legume samples collected from California, USA - Siratro red BW (SPAdes) (version 2) | ecosystem: Host-associated > Plants > Roots > Nodule | place: USA... | reverse complement strand
AAAAAAAAGGAAAAAAAAAAAAAAAAAAATATAGACATACGCATGTATAACTTTTTTAAAAAAAGTCATTTATATAATTGATATCCTCATTGCAAAACACTACACAAAGGAGATTGACTTTAATAAACACAGCATGAGATTATTTCCGTATCGACCATGAAAGTGGTTATTGGTTCATTATTCATATAGCATGGCACTCAACAAAAGGTATACTTATCACTCAAGTAAACAGTCAGCCAATTAAATACCACCAACAACTCAACTTATTTCCCCTTTCATAAATCATAACGATTTTATGTTAATAAACATTAGGAGTACTTTTTAGAAAAACATATTTTCAATAAAAAAATAAATAAAAATATACTGTCATTCATGCTATACACGTATTTGTTGTCCAACTTTCACTAATTTCTTAAAAAGATTCATCGTACCTAGTTGAAGACAGAGTGTGCATAAAACAGATTGGGTGGTTGGTGGTTCTGTTTTTAACAGTGACGCATATGGTTTCCTTTGTGAGAACATTACCAACAATACGATCCATTTTACCCAGAGCATCGTCGTCTTTCTCCAAAATCATGGATTCTTCTTCCAACGCGGCCATGGGAGGATCTCAGAGGCTTTTTGCGCTGGCACAGCACCTTCGCCAGTACAAGGCCCCGTCTTTCCCCGAAGATATTGTGGAACAGCGCATTGAAGAAAGTGTTGGCAAGGTTGTTTCGCAGGTGGGTTTTCCAGAAGCAGCAACCCCAGTTGGTCAAAACCCAGAAAAGTTCAGACCCAAAAAAGCTGCTGTTTTGATTTGCCTCTTTGAAGGGGATGATGGGGATCTAAGAGTCATTCTCACTAAGCGCTCTTCCAAGCTCTCTACTCACTCGGGTCAGTCTAAACTAAGTTTCTTTCTATCGTTTTTCTTTCATGGTGTTGAATTTTTTTTAAAATGAATTCAATTTAGGTTGTGGCGATTGAGGGGTAATTGTTTGTTTCATGTGTTGTTTTTGCAGGTGAGGTGGCGTTGCCTGGTGGGAAAGCGGAGGAGGGTGATAAGGATGATGGGGACACTGCAAAAAGAGAGGCACAGGAGGAAATTGGGTTGGACCCGGAACTTGTCAATGTTGTTACTGTTCTTCAACCATTCTTGTCTAAGGTATTGTGTGTTCTATTTGATACTTTTCACTAGCTTGAGTGATTAGTGTAACTTCAGATGGATCTCTGTCCTGACTTGCTTGTGGGTGAAAGCAAAATTGTGTGTTCAGCAATGATTTGTTGTGATTACGAATATTGATGTTAAATTTGTAATTTACTGATATTATTTCGTGGTCTTTGTTTCATGAAATAGTTATTGGAAAGGATGATAGATGGAGGCTTAATGATTTATGAACGATCGTTTGATCTAAAAGACTCTGAAATTAAGTGAATTTTAATATTACCATGTACCAGAGTATTTTCTTCTAATTTTGAATAAACTCAAAGTCACTATCCACCAAAATGAAGTGCAGTTGAGGGATCGAAGATATTGTTAACAAGTTGTGAGTTTTGTTTTTGTTGACTGTACACGTCCGTATAACATAACATGGTGAGGAATGAATTTGCAATAAGATAAATATTTGAAGGGTTATAACTCAGAGTTGTGTCCATTTCTTATTTTAGGGATTTGTTTGTATCTGAGAAAGACAAACTGATGAGGATTCTTTCTTTACTGTCTATATTTATGAATGTAAGAACTAAGGAATATTACATTGAGTGACTTGTTTTGGCCTTTGTTCCTTCCCCGTTGAAGAAAATCGCAGAAATATAGAGTGCCCTACTTGTGAAAGACTGAAAAGTCATATATTCTTGCAGATACTTGAATTGGTTAAAGATTTTTAATGAGTCCACAGTATCTACGTAAAAGCTAGAAAAAAGTGGTCGAGGGCTCTTCATTGTCTTGTTAGTTCTTAACTTTTTATTGTTTAATCTTGGACAATAGTTTGATACGTAAAAGGATTGTATACTTATAAACCAACGTTCAAGAGTATTTGTGCCCAGGCAGGATAAACATAACAGAAGTGTATCTGTTGCCTGTTAGAGTGACACTGCATACATTAAAAGTAAATGCTAAACATGTTTATAATCACATTTGTGTTAATGTTTAAACTCCCATTTGTTAGACTATTTCGTTTCGCATGTGCTTCATATTACATGGTTGAAATGTGAATACTTCTAACTTGTCACTGTTTTATTTGTAGCATCTCCTAAGGGTAGTTCCCGTCATTGGCATACTTAATGACAAGAAAGCATTCAAACCTGTTCTAAATCCAGCTGAAGTAGAAGCAGTATTTGATGCACCATTGGAAATGTTTCTCAAGGTACATGCTTATTCTTTTCATTTTGATCTCGTGTCATCTTCATTCTTAATACCAGGTATCTGATGTCATGACTTTAACCAGGATGAAAATCGGAGGGAGGAGGAGAGGGAGTGGATGGGAGAGAAGTTTTTGTTGCATTACTTTGACTATGGTATCGGGCATAAAAAATACGTGATATGGGGTTTAACTGCTGGGATCTTGATTAGGGCTGCATCAGTTGTGTACCAACGGCCACCAGCTTTCGTGGAGCAGAATCCCAAATTCAAGGTTCCACAGAATGTAACAAATGATACTACATTACCCTGAGTTCATTTTTTCTGTATCTTTTGTCCTTTACATTTGTTCTTAATAATGCAAAAATTTCGTAAGAGTTCTGGAATCCATAGCAAGTGTTTATATTTACTAAGAAAGGAAGAAGTACATCGCATCACTTGGAATTCATATTCCTTGTGAATACATCATAAAGTTGACAGACTTGCGGAAATTGAATCACTTAAAACAGCGTCTAGATGCATTTAGTGAACAGTAACAAGTTTTTACCTTAGTCTCTAAGAACATTTACAACACAAGAGAATGATAAGATTTTTTTCTACTTTAAAAGAGTCTCATACCACATCAATTTAAGCAGTAATGGAGTCTTATAAAAATTCATAATGTCAGGTTTTGAATGTTTGGACAATTATTTTTCCTCTAAAATTGGTGCGTGCTCGTAAAATATTGTTGACATTAAAAAGTTGCTTTTTCTTTTTTAGAACTCACAGTCGTAACGTCCATTTCCTAATTTTAGGATTCTCATCATGTTTCATTAGCATGTTTCATTGAGAAATCTTTTGTAAAACCTTACGTCTTAAATTTAAAACTTTCATCATGTCACATCTTAAGACTTGTGCCTTAAATTTAAGACTATTATTGTTAAGAGTTATACTTGTGTCTTAAATTTAAGATTGCTATTAAGACTTTGTGGGGACCTTGTCCTTCTCAGAGTCGCAGGACCCTAGCAATACTCCAGGTCTTTTCTCGGACTCAGTTGCTGGGTCCCCCACTGATATACAAAAGCAAAGTTACCACATGTTTGACTTGGTAGTTGACTTAAAATGATTCAAGGGAGGAGCCACTTGGCATTTACGATCACTGAGCGTTGGAATGCCTATTTGAATACAGTAGACCATCTATAAATTTTTAGTTGAAATGAATTGTCTTCCTACAATTCTACTGTTTACAAAGTTTAGAGAAACATTCAGTGTGACAGGCGTGTGTTTCATGAAAGCAAGTATATGCAAAATTATCTTGTCAGATGATTTATATTGGTGTGTACACATTTAGATGAGTGGACAACATTTCATAATGTTAAAAATTTAGCAAAATACTACTTTATTCAAAAGTTTACTCAGTAGATTCCAGATTCAGAAGAACTGTAGATCCTCACACCGTACAATGCAAAAGACCTGGAATTTCATTTGTACACAGGATTTCTGAATCTCCTTCGTGTTAATTTCAAGGAAAATGAAAATCCCCACAGAAAAGGCTAAAATGTAAGAAGACTTAGTGGTAATATATTGGGAAAAAAAACACTAGAAAAGACAGACTGTGTTATACCACGTTCAGCGGAAAACCTCATAAAATTTCTCCAGGACAAGTAAACCTGAATCTATCGATTCCAAGGGATCCTTTCGAAGACGGTGCCTCAAGCAGTTGGGGATGACAGTGGCAATATCCTCTGCACTTACTTTGACTCTCCCCTTGAGGGCAGCAAGAGCTTTTGCAGCTCTGTTTGTCACTATGTCTCCTCTTAATCCATCCACATTCAACTCTGCACAAACCTTGGAGATTTTTACCTTGAGATCACGATCAATTCCAACAGAAGGAAGAAAACTCCGTGCTGAGGCAATTTGCTGCTGGAGCTTTTCCTGCTCAGCCTTGTAAGAATGTCGAAATCCTTTCGGGTTTTTGTCAAAAGAAGCTCTCTCCTCCACAATCTTCACCCTTAGCTCAGCATCCCTCACAGTCCCTACTTGAGCATGCATTCCAAACCTATCCAGCAGCTGTGGCCTAAGTTCTCCTTCTTCAGGGTTGCCTGAACCAATTAGGATAAACCTAGCGGGATGTGAGACTGAAATGCCCTCTCTCTCAACCGTGTTCCAACCTGATGCAGCAGAATCCAACAATACATCAACTAAGTGATCATCCAAAAGGTTAACTTCATCAACATACAGAATTCCCCTATTAGCTTTGGCCAGAAGGCCTGGTTCAAAGGCCTTTACACCCTCAGTGAGAGCCTTCTCAATGTCAATTGTCCCACAGACTCTATCTTCTGTAGCTCCCAATGGCAAATCCACCATGTTGATTTTGGAGAAGACAACCTGAAGCTGCTCGCCTTTCAACACACGCTCTCTCACTTCAACACCCATGAATTCTGGATCTTCGGGGTCTGAATTATACGGGTCACCAGCAACAACCTTGATTTCAGGAAGCAAATCAACCAATGATCTAACGGTTGTAGATTTCCCTGTTCCCCTATCCCCCATGATCATTACACCTCCAATCTTGGGATCAATCACATTTAGGAGAAGACAAAGCTTCATCTCGTCCTGTCCCACTATAGCAGAAAATGGATACACTGGCCTCTGGCTTTCATTAAAAACAATCTTCTGAGCCCGGGTTAAGTTTACAGACTTGAGATGTCATCAAAATGGAAAACCAAAAAACGAACCACAAACAGAGTTAAAAGGGCCAAATTTTGATACACATAAGTGTAAAGAATTTTAGATCATCAACCAACTTTGAAGCACAGATACTTTCATTTGCTTCACAGATAACCCTTTGAATGTTATGCAAATCCAGTACTATATATGAGCATAAAAGCATGTATAAAAGAAATGAGATTGGTAGTACCATTCATATTATAAAGTACACGAAATGATTTATGATGATAAGGACTTACAAATCTTATTTTGTTTTAGTGATGTCATTGACCGAGAAGAATGTTCTTAATTTGGATTTACATAGTTGCAACTGTATATTTATTATACCTTACAAACTTGACACACTACTAAAGTTAAGGATGAGTAAAACCTAACAGTGTATGAAGGTACTGAAGGCTACATACAGTATAACCTTGCCCTAACCTTTTCCTCATTTGAGATTTCATCCCTTGTCCAATCACACCTTGTATGTGCAAATTCAATAGAAACAAAGATACAGTGGTCCTAAAACTATGTCCCCACAGCACTTAGTTTCCTTGGAAGAAGAATAGGCCTTAGAATCAGATCATCCCTAACATACCTGCTCTGAAGCGTTAACTGGAGCGGCAACGGCACTGACAACCGGAGACCTTCCCTTGACGGCGCGAAACCCAGTTCCTCCGCAAAACTTGGACCCAGATATCTGCACTGCAAAACCACAATACAAACAAACCAACCGTTCAAAATCACATCAGAATTACAGCAAAAAACAAAAGACGATGTATGTACCTGTGGTTTGGGAGAGCGAATTAGTGAGAAGGGATTGGGAAGAGTGGATTGAAGAATGGAGCAGAGCAACCGAAAAAGTGCCAAACGTGGACGCCATTGTTTTGTTTGTATGCGCCTTCTTCTTCCTTTGTTTTGTGTTGTTCACTTTTGCTTAACGGTTTGGCTTCACAACCAAGATTTCATTCACTATTTTGGTAGTACCTTCTGCTTTCAGTGTAGTACTCTACATTCTCTCGGTCAGTTTTCATATCTAGCTTTTTGTCCTATTTACAAAATATCATATGCACCATTTACTCATTCAAAATTCATAAAATATTTTTCAATAAAATTAAATTCATAATTCATAAAATATTTTTCAATAAAATTAAATTCATAATTCATAAAATATTTTTCAATAAAATTAAATTCATATTTTTTACCACCGAACACATACATTAACTAAAGTGAAGTTGTTCCTAATTAACTTTAGTTTCGCACTTAAATAGGGAAAGTTTTACTCACCACAATATAAAATCATTTCTACAAATACTTTACATATTAATTTGTGAAATTTTATCCATTTTTATAAATGTAATAAAATATTTTTTGCATTAACTAAATTTTAAATTTACTTTATTATCTATATGTAAATTTGTTATATTTAGTTTACTTTCATTTGTTTTATGTAATTTACACAAATTATGTAATTTTTTTAATATGACCTTTTCTACTCTCATTGTACAAAATAAAACTTTAATATTAGTTTTTAGACAATTTACATATCGATATTTTATTTTAATATAAAAATCATTTATTATATAAACTATTTTTATTACAACTATACGAATAAAAATATTACATAAATTTATATGTAAAATAATTTTATATAATAAAGGAAATTTATGAGATTTTAATACATGACTTTACATATTAATATTTTCATTTCAATTATACATTTTTATTAACTGTATAAATTATTTTTCTCTAAGTTTATATATATTTAAAAATAAGAATATTTATATTAAATAAATACATTTGTCTTATTTATAAATATGTATAAAATATAAATCAAATAAAGCTGTCATTCTCGTCATTTTATTGAAGATGCTAATCCAGTCACTCACTGGAAATCAAGGATTCAATTCTTACTATAACACTTTATTTTTCAGACGCTGATAAAAAACACTTTATTTTTCATACTTTCTATTGTGACAAATGCGTCACATCAGCAAGTTATTAAGTGTTTTCACCAACAAAACGACAAACTAACTGAAACAACCATTATAAGGTAACCAAAAATGCATTTTTGAATATGAAAGAAGACTACAATAATTTAATAAAACGCCTAAATGTAATGGCAGTAATTGTAGCACCAGGGATAAATTTTAAAGAGATAAGTCTAATATTTATTTTTTTTATTATAGATTTTAATAATATAAAGATAATTTGAATATAGTTATGTTATCCGATTATATCTAGAGTGATAATCAAATAATCATATTTTTTATTTATGTAGTTTATTTTAAACTAAGAATTTAATCCCTTCTCTCTCTCTTTTTTTCTTCGGATTTTTGTAAAAATGAAATATTGTTGGTATTAGATTTGATTATTTGGACTTACAAGAAGCATACTTAGATTTTTTAAAGGATATAGAAAACGATTTACTACTAGGTACTACATTCAAATAAGGAGTTTTGAAAAGATATAGAAAAAGATTTACTAGTACATACAACATTCAAATAACGAAAGTTAATGATATAAGATTATAAAATAATATGAAGATTTTACAAATATAGTTGTTATTTTGAGATAGTTTAAACGTGTTATGTGATATAAAATTATTATGCACTAAGTGTGAATTTTGTAGTATTATTCTATAGATTAATACCACTCAAATAGCTACATACCTACCATGTAGGCAAAGACAAGTTAAAGATCATATAAGACGATTATATATATATATATATATATATATATATATATATATATATAAGTCTTTTTGTTTTAACGCCTAAGTTTTGATAATTATGATAAATAAGATAGTTTTTGTGTGTGTGATATGTTTGTCTAGCATACAACAAGATTAAAGATATGGTCTAAAGAATACTTAATCATGATCAAGATTAAGTTTGTGCTTACATCATAAGTCATTATTATAGTAAAAAAGTCCAAAAGTAGAGAAGGTCATGATAGAACACAAACATGCTAGGTGATATGAATGATATGCATGCATATGTATAATATACAGTTTGTTGTATAATGTATATGATATATGTATGATTTGATGTCCTTTGTGGGTGTGTTGTCATAGTGGGTGTGTTACCCTATATTATATGGTGAGCATATGAAAAATGATATTGTAATTATTAGAGTTTAATACATGAAACGAAAGATGTCTTACGTTTTATTGATAATCTAATCACACAAATTAGACCTCAAGTGATAAAAGATAATAATGGGTCAGTTACTACTGTATAATGAGGCATGCTTATGAAATATGTCAAATATAACAAAAACACAATGTTGATTAAGATGTAATTAATAATTTATGCAATCTTAAATATAAGTAATTAAGTTGTAATTTGTTGTGTAAGAATAATGTTATATGTATGATATATGCACATGTGTGGGATAAATAATTTTAAAATATTAACTTACCCTTAAATTGTGTGACGTATTATAATCATATTTATTACGAAAACATACGATGTAATTGATACAAAAACATGTTGCATGGAGTGGCAAAGGAATCACACGTGTAGTTTTTAAATTTTCCTAGACTTGTACAAGAATATTATTAGTGTTGAATGTGATTGGAAAGTAGATTAAAAATCAGTTTCAAATTTTTTCTCAAAAAATTTCATTTGTTTTCTTTTTTCTAATATCGTAATAAAGTAATTACTTAATTAAAAAAAATAAATTGATTAATTACAGTTAAATTAGGATATTAACAAAACATGTATTTCTTCTAAACAAATGAAAGAAGGTTCGTATGACTTCCATAATCTCTACGGAGAGTCAACCACACCTTTAATGTAATGCTTTAAAGAATTAATTACTAAACTACATAATTGGGTAGATTAATGCAAGTTAAATTGGAATTTTTTGAATATCTTCTAGTCAGTTTTTGTTTTACAGTTAAAAAACCATCTATTAACGAAGTTTAGTCACTTCTGTATTCGGCCGCCATTAAGTATTTCAAGTTTATAATATATATTGAATAACTAATATTAATAAATAAATAATATTTTAACCTGCCATATCGATGAAGAGTAGCCATTTAGAACAGCTTATAGCATAATGTATGGTGAGGCATGGAAAAGGAATGATAAATATTATAAATCCTATATATAAAACATTTAATTAACACTTGTAATTTCTTTCTTTCTTCCTCCCTATCATACAATATCATCGGTCATACCTACACTTTTTCTCTCTTAGCATCAATTAGGTTCGTGTTTTGGCTGAAAATTTTTCGTGTAAACACACATTCAGAGGGAGATCCAATACCAATGTTCATCTAAGAAGAGTAAAGAGTATTGACTTGTACCTTGGCGACTAGAAGGGACAAAACCAGAGAGCACCTTGCCATAAGTCACAAGTTTATCAAAACCGAAAGAATTAATTATCCAGGTTAGCACAGTTATAAAAACAGAGGATGTCCTTTAATAAATTTGAAAGAGAATGATAAAATTAAATTGTACAGAAGCTAAGCAGATTCTAGCAGCCAAGCTGGTGTTCTCAATAAAAAGTTAATCGAACAAAATTTATACCCAGTTCACCAAGCCCCGCCCACCCCCAACTCCCGGGACATGAGTTATGATTTATCCTTTTATGTTGTCACCAAAAGATATGCTAGGCCTTTCAGGTATTCAACAATCTCTGATCCACCAAGCTTTGAACTTCCAAATACTCTATCAACAAATGTGATTGGAACCTGTATACATTTGAATTTTATGTCAGCTATGCAGTGAAAATGAACAGGGTGATAAGCATTGAACAGGATAATTATATTGAGAACTCTTAGCCATATAACAAAGTATTTGGAAAGGTGATAGAGGTTTAGCGAAAACAAAAAGGAGAGGGTGAGGGTGAATGCTAAATTGCCGAAAAGCACATTATAAAAACATACAGCCTAACCAACTAGCATTCAAATTTCCCACATGAATTAGATGCATATATAGATTCAAATATTAAAGTTTAGAGCATCATAACAATTTTATTCAATCAACCGCATATAAATTTCACTGTAATCAACTAAAATTCCAGAGAGATAAAGGCAGCAAAACAGTAGAAGGAATAGGGGACATTCCAAAACTGTTCGATCGGTTTACCATTTCAATTTTCAATAAGTTTATATAACATTTTCAATGTGAATATCAAATAAATCTTTCGTGATTAGTTACATGTCACACAACACTCTTAATCTATTGAATTATTCGGTTACCTGCCTAAATAGGTAATTTGACAAAATGCTAAGCTAACAAAAGCCATAACAACTAACAGATTCAATATGCAGAGCTAGCATGTCTACATGGAAAACGCATGCCGATTGGCACAACATACAAGCATGGATAGTGTCTTGTAGATCTGCTAAAGGTGGGTCCTCAGCAGTTTGGTTGTGGCTGAATCTGGGTAAGAGAAGTAAAAAAGTAGAGGAGGAGGGACCAAAACAGAGGGAACATGTAAAGGACGCCCAATCTATGAGGAGGTTGTTTCAGTGCATTTATTTGAACCAACTTAGGACATCATCCCTCATATTTGAACTCAAGGGTAAAGACGAAACCTGGTCAACGAGGACATTAAGGGAATGAGGACGTTAAGGGACGGGGGCAGGGTCTCATGTTTGGCTTCCATTTCTTGTTGGCGATTGTCTTATCACTCCATATGGGTTTGAATGGTGAGGCAGTCCTGAATAGAACGAAGGATTTCATCCAGGTCTTTGGTGGGTGGTTTGGGAGGCATGGAGGAAACAATGAAAATACCACATGCTAGGCCTTTGTTAAGGCTACACTAAGATGCTAGAGACAAGGAAAGAAAAACTAGTATTGATAAGAAACTTCTCTAATCATTGAATGAAAATGTAAACCTAAATAGTGTTTGTTGGCTTCTCCAAGATTCCCTTCTTACAACGGTTAAAACTGAAAGAAATGAAAAAGTGACGCAGTTTGAATTGGGCCGGTTCTTAGATGAAATACTTCGTCAAATAGGGTCTGTTGTGTTGTGTCCTGCTGTGTGTACAGGGTTGTAACACATAACTTACTGAATGATGCTATTACATATCTAACACTAGATCTATAAAGTCAACAAAACAACCAGGTTAATATTGATATAAGAATCATGAGTTGAGAAACTGTACCTCTTCAATATGGTATCCTTTTCTGGATGCTCGTACTATCATTTCCATTTGAAAAACATATCCTTTACTAACACAGCAACTAATGATATCTTCAAGCACTGATTTCCTATAAAGTCTACAGAGAACAATGATACATCACTCTCAAACCAGGGAACAGAGGAGCAACTGAAACTCATGAAATTGCAATTACCAATTATCAAGCTTTATACCTAAAAGATCCTGTCAAATCTGAGACACCAGGCCATAAAAGTGTTTGCGCAAGAACATTTGCTCCCCTGCTAGTTAGTTTGCGCATAAGATTCCATCCATGCACACCACCACCTTTAACATAACGAGTCCCTGTAACTATATCAGCACCAGTCTCCAACTGCTTGCTGAAATGCAGAAAGGAAGGATTAAATTGTGCCAGGTAATAAGGAAACAAGATAGAAATTACTAGAAGCTTTCTTTACCTAATGAAACTTGGCAAATATTTTGGCTGCAAAAGAAATGAATAGATCAGACAAGGATAAATAAATAAGAGAAAAATTATTCTGCAAGTAACAAATTCTCCAAACTAAATTCAATAAAGAATTTCATCCAACCCTCAATAATTTAAATTTAAAGCCTGCTTGTTTGTGGATGGAAAGTGTTTTGTGCTTGATTGAGTGCCATTTGTTTTAATGTTAAGTATACTTGACTTTGAACCATTGAATAAAATTTGGCTTACATACCCAAATTAAACTCAACCACAAATTTTACATTGAAACATGGACACGATGCACAAGAATCACAGTCGTATTGTAAAACAAAACAAACAGGTCTGCAGTTATTCTTAATAAATTCAAACTATCCTCTACATGTGAATAGTAAAACTTACATGGTGTGACAGATCAGCATCCATTATGACAACAAAATTTCCAGATGCATGCTTCATGCCATGAATATAAGCAGTTCCTACAGATTAATTACATCAAACGCTAATTTATCAAAAAAAACATTTGGTTCAAGTCTCAGGAACCTACCTAAACCCAGCTTCCTAGGTCGTGCTCTTAACAACTGGAACCACAGGAATAAGCATGGTTACTCTAAATGATATCCAAAAAAATAGAATAAATCATGGACGAATAACTGTGTCTATATGAAAATTAAATTGTAAACGTCACTGCTTACGATCCGATCTTCTCCATAAACTTGCTGTAGTTGTTTTACAACATCCTGCGTACCATCAGGACTCCCATCATCCACGATGATAATTTCAAAATCAGCATCCCTAAAGTGAGCAACAAAAAGTATTCATAATAGTGATTGATCATATATACAGATGACATAAAAAAAAACTTGCCAGGAAAAAAAGGCATTTTCTTGCTAAAATTCTTTGTGCTTTGGTTTGAAAAATATAAGCCATATATTACAGAATAATTACTATTTGTTTGCATTCTACATATAGACATGCTTATAATGCCCAAATCATAAAATACTTGCTCAGAATTCAGCTTATAAATTATATGGTTTATATATATATATATATATATATATATATATATATATATATATATATATATATATATATATATA
>Ga0209700_108687_pt1 | contig 12718 bp, 6 predicted proteins | sample SiratroredBW_FD_187528 | JGI IMG/M metagenome (GOLD analysis project Ga0209700, IMG submission 187528) | Root nodule microbial communities of legume samples collected from California, USA - Siratro red BW (SPAdes) (version 2) | ecosystem: Host-associated > Plants > Roots > Nodule | place: USA... | reverse complement strand
AAAAATTAAAAAAAAAAAAAAAAAAAAACTAACAGAAAATGATTATTATATTATCTAACAGTTTTCACAATGAGCAGAACATGCAAATCGAAGGGTATTAATAACATGGAAATTGAAAGGGGTAAGAGAAAGAGTGTAATGAAGTGAGATCTAATTGGAAGAGGAAAGAGATCAAAGAAAATGACAATTATAGAGAGAAATATAATAAATTATCTTAATCCAAATTAGAAGAAAACTAGAAGGAAACACAAAGAAAAGAAGAGTTTTTTTTTGTTACCTGAGAGTTATAGGGAAGGAAAGGGAGTGCCACAAAGAAGGTTTGTTTTGTGTGTATGTCTTCATTTCAACCTAACATTTGCCTCTCCAAGATCCCCTGCTGTTAAAAATATGGACAAATAGAGTTTTATTCTTTCTGTCCCTTTTTTATTTTCAAGTTGAATTTTAAAATATTTTAATTGTACTCAATTATAGTTTTTAAAGTTTAGGACAAAAATAATTAGTTTTTATTTATATTCTTATTTTTTATCTAACTTTTATTTAGTTTATATATGCATTTATCAAGATGTAGAAATAAAAAAATAGTAATATAGAAAATGTTATAAATATTTTACTAAATCAAGAACACTTATTACTATTTTTCTTAATATCTTGAAAAGAACCTTAATGATTTTGATAGTGAAGAGAAAAAGAAAAACAGTGAAAAAGAGAAGAAAGAAATTTGAGGAAACAGAAGAACAAGAAATAAGAGATACGTCAAAAAATAAATTGTTTAATGGAAAATAAATAAACAAAAACAAAAATATATTTATTTATTATTATAAAAAATTAAAATAAAAAATACATTGTAAATATTAGATAATTTATTGATGGACATGTAAGAGGGATTTATTTCTTCCTTAAATTCAGTATTTCTAATTATTTTTTCTTTTTTTTATCCATCTTTATTTATTTTACATATCTATCATTCTCTCTTTTAATTACCAAGTTTCAATCTAAGGGTTGAAATATGTTTTAAACTTGTATTTTCTTTATTTGTTGAGAATACAGCTGCAGAGAATCTAGGTTTGCCAGCGCAACGGAGTGGACACATGCATCTTCCTCTTTTGTTTGTTTAAGGTGCATTGGATTCGTAACAAGATATTTATAAAAAAGTTTCTAAATTTTTAAATTAAAATAAGAAGGGGATGAGAGGTTAAATAAAATATAACTTTTGATTCTCCTAGTATTTTTTATATAATTTGTCATTTTAATTTGTCAATTTTATAAAATCATAATTTTAATTTAATCCTTAATTTGTATATATTTTTAGATTTTAATAGTTAAATCATTTCTTAATGATACTATAATATTTGTGAACAAACCTCACAAGCAGATTTTTTTCTTTAATATTTTTTATTCATTAAGTTAAAATTTAAAATTTTATTTGAGAGATATATTATAAAAGTACTTAAACTAATACCATCTCTATTTTGTATCAGAGTTTTTATGTTTAAGGATGGATTTTAACAAATTTAATCATTTTAGTGGGTGAATTAGTTGCATGATAAGAATAAAGTTATCCATAAAAGAGTTATTAAACAATAAAAAATAAAATACAAATTTAAGATCTCACTTAATTCATTCAAGAGAAAATCTATAATTTCAAAAATAAATAAAAAATGTTTCCAAAAGTGGTGAAAATATGAATTACACAAATTAAATTTATCTACATGTTCCAGGTTAAAAACTAACAAAATTAAATTATATTTTCAGCTCTTCCTGCACAGCCCTCACGTGTACCGCGGTTGAATCCAGCCTTCAACCTTCCAAAAAGCTTCAGCACCTGTGATTATATCAAGGGCATTTTTGTCTTTTCCTGAAGGTTACTCTTGGAAAAAAAGTATGGGGGTGCATCACGAGATTATTGAGGTGTAGGAAGAAGCACTCCTGTGATTCGGGTTCAGGCCCATAAACTTCTTGTTCGTGAGAATCCCAATTTATATTTGGATCTCTGAATTTTCATTATCAACCAAATCAACACACGCTCTATTGAGTTTCGACTTCAGAGGTCCACCCATCGTAGCTTACTCTGCATCCTTCTCACCTTCGTCTTTTCAGGTATTATGTGTTTTCTTCTTATATATATGATAAAGAAACAAACACTTCTTTTTTTGTTTTTTGAAAGAGGTTTAATTTTCCAAGCTACTCTTCAATATAACATGGTTACGAAGTAGGATCTTAGGCATGCGGTGTTGGAAACCCCAATGGAAAGGAAGAATTTGAGTTTAGGCAGAAGGGTTTTATTTTGAAGGCTAAAAATAAGGATTGAGCGATCTGGGTTTCCAAATTGACCATATTTCCCTATACTGTGTTGGGGACACTCCACGTGAATTGATGTAGTAAGATACTTTAAAGCTGTTACATTTGAGATGCTTCTTGTGAAAAGTGAATGAGTTAAGGAGAAAAAGGTGAGGTATTGTATTTGGGTCTCCGCAAGAACTTGATATGGATGGTATGGGTAGGCATCGTATACTTATTTGTAAGTTTAAATGCTCAACTTACACCAAATTGAGATTATTGCATTGCGTACCGTATTGGGTTGGTCATTTGTTGAAACCAGAGTGTGGTTTAGACAAAAGGGTTTGCTAAATTTTCATCTCATACAAATTTGAATACTGATTGACTGCTTGATTCCACTGTTTCCCACCATCAGCTATTACTGGTGCACACCAAGAGTATATTGTTAAATCATCATTCTTTAGACAGAACACAACTGTTGCAGATGTATTCATGTCCACATATTTTAGGTAAATTTATATCAAAATGCATAAAAGACCCAAAGTTCTGGGAGATGTGGGTTTGTGAAAGGAGAGGAATGATAAAATGTTCTTGGAATTGCAGCCTTAGCCTTAACATTTGATAGTTCATGATTTTTATTTGTAGTAAACTCTCAAGGTTGAAGAGGACTTTTAAGTATGTGTTTAATTGTATCAAGTATCTTAATTACTTAATTTCTTCTCTTTTCTGTACTTTGTCTGGAAGCTGTTGTAGTTCTCTCCCACAAGCTTTCGTTCACCTTCAGAACTTCTTGTGTCTGGCTTTAAGGTCAAGTCTTCTTCAGGTAAACAAGAATCCATAGATCTCATTTATACTTTCTTTCATGTTAATGCAACTTATATTTCTTTATGTTTATGTTTCACCATTGTAATTTAGTTTAAATTGAATTTCAGGGACTAATTTCTATATCTTTGAAAATTTGTTCTTGAATAATTTAATGGAGATTTAATTGATTCTCTCCTATAGTTTGAAATTGTTTGTAGGGGATTCTTTTTACTAATGTAAGGGACTTCTCTCTTGTTAGCAAAGGTTATCAATGACAGAATGCAAAAATTATGCCAAATAAGCATGTCATTGCAACCTATGTAACTGCCATAGTGGCCTTCCATTGGTCCACAAATGACCTATTTTGATGGGATTAGAAATGTCCATGTTACAGCGTCATGCTTGTGCTATAGTGGTTAGTTAACAATATTGCTTGTTTGTATTGTGTTTTCAACTCTAACCGAAGGAAATGCAAACTCCAAGGGGATGCAAGTGTAACTCTATGTTACCTGTGAACTGATTATAATATGTTTTTCCTGAGAATGAGGGTTTTTATATTTTGGAAAGTTTGTGTCTGTTAATTGGAGATTATATCCAAGATTAATGCATCATGTCCAATTTTACTAAAGCATTCTCCCTAAGTTCATGTTGTTGATGACAGTATGATTTGCCAATGGTCTTCTACTTATTTAGAAGAACCTCGTGCATGGTTTTAATTCTTTAAATCTGTGCAGTAACACCATATGATTCATTTTTAAGAAAGATGCTATATTATTTATTTTGGATTGAAGTTCTTTTTTTTATAAATCTTTTGTTTATAGGAAAAACAAATGGATTCATCACAAAACACAGCTGTGGGGGGAAATGGTGGGAATGGTGGAAATGGGACATTGACTCAAACTAATGACATGACAGCTTCTGCAGCAGGGGCTGAGGACTCTATGCAGAAGCTTAACCAGGTCAGCAACTCAATTCAGAAAACATTGGGCCTTATTCATCAGCTTTACCTCACAGTTTCCACCTTCAATGCTGCCTTTCAAATGCCTCTACTCCAGCGCATGTATTTCTCTTTGATCCTTTTCCTGTAATGCTTTTTTTCTTTGTTTTACTTTTGCCTTGTTCAAAATTGATCATATTTTACTTTAAACATCCCAGTAATGGCCTTGTAGTAGAGCTTGACAACATGGTTAAATTGGCAGAGAAATGCAACATCCAGGTTCCTATGGAGGTTGTCAAGTAAGTGATTTACCTTTATATTATGTGCTCATATAGTTTTCTGTTGACCTACTGTAAGTTACCTTTTTTAATTTTTCTCATTTGAGTTGAATTGTTGGCTTTAGTTTAATTGACGATGGGAAGAATCCAGATGAATTTACCAAAGATGTTATAAACAGCTGTATTGCAAAGAATCAGATCACCAAAGGAAAAACTGACGCCTTAAAGGTCTATTCTTATTCTTTATTTTCATTACATATGAATTTCTTTCTGTTTGCAGCTTTATCTCCCTATATATTTAATAAGCAGTTTTAGTCTAACCTAGCATTTCTGTTTGGGCAGAGTTTGCGCAAACATCTTTTAGAGGAATTGGAGCAGAACTTCCCTGACGAGGTTGAAACTTTTAGAGAGAGTCGTGCTGCTGCAGCTGCTGTAAGTATTCCTTATCTGGTCTTTTATTTCATTGAGGTACAGAGATTTAAAATGACCTTGCTATGTCATTGGTGTGCATGAAGTTCATTGTAGGATCTTTCTGTAACTGATAATGAAAATAAACTAGATTATGTATTTCATCTTTTTTTAGCTGTAATACTTTGAATTGCTTTTCTGTATTTTAACTTTGCTACTCTTCTTTCTTTATGGTTGTTGTTCCACATGCTGGGCAAGTTTTCTTTTGATGCTCACTAGTCAAGTGTTGCCAAAAATAACAAATAATACAAGCCAAAAGAGATTTATTTAGTTTAGGAAGATCTTAATAATACACATTTTTTCTGAATGCTTTCTATTCCAAGAAAGCAACTATTAGGTTCTTTGACAGTCCTCATATAGTCCTTTTCTGTTAATTATGATTCTTAAAATTAACCAATCCCACTAAATTTAAAGAACCTTGCTGTTGACTTTCCTGCACATTTTCCACTGTATATTACATGGTTAATTTAATAGGTATAGTAAATGGAAGCATGAAGGGACTATTTACATTGCTAAATTTTGTTAAAGCGCTAAGCGGGTTGAGTGAATTCAAGAATTATTTATTTTTGTTCGTCTCATAAATCTTGGCTTGCAGGAGATGAAGCGTCAGGCACAAGCACAAAGTGCACTGCCAAATGGAGATGTGAGGGTTAAATCAGAGCATTGAGTGATATGTTTCTTGTGTCTTTGCTTGTCTATAAATGGAACTCGATATTTCTGTTTTTTTTTTTTTTTTTTTTTTTTTTTTTTTTTTTTTTTTTTTTTTTATATATATTTTTTTCTGATGTTATATGTATACATTGTATAGTGAAGTTCAACTTTGGTTCCTTTTTTTCTCCATCTTTGGTTAAATGTTGTAAATTTCACGACTAATTTTTTGTTTACTTTTAGTTGATTGAATATTATTGTTATCTTTTGAGTTTGTGTATAAGTGCTTAAGGTCTTTTTCATCAAGAAATTAATTAAACTTGTTTTTATATTTTTGGAAAAATATTTGTTAGTAAAATAGTAATATGTAATATTTTTTACATGTAGGTCACATGTGTAAAGTTGTATATTGATTATGTTGTTAATCTTCCTTTTGTCTGAGACCACGCATTGACTTCTAGCATGTCATTTTTGCATTTATGTGTCCATGTCTAAACTATATAGGCATGTCAAACTCTCGTTAAATATCAGATCTTACAGAGTTTGAAAGCATTGAACAAAACCAAATAAATAGAAATTGAGAAGCCAAAATCGACCTAACACTACTATGGAGGATAGGGGAACTTGCATCAACCGACTAAACAAAAATATCAGATTTTTTTTTATTACTATTACGTACCTTAAAATCCATTATTTCTAATGATTTTGTGGAGATATATTTTTCGAATGACAAATATGAATCATTCACATGTATCATAATGGTGGACTTTGTCAAACTAATTTCTACACAAAAATGACCAGTTAGATGATGAACTATCCTTTTCCTTAAGGATTGGGAGAGTTTTTTCAAAACTTCCCTCATTAAGGGACACCTATTTGGATCCCTGGTATGACATTGAGCCAGCATATGAGTGGAATTTTTAGATCACTTTAGATTTTCTAATTAAATGACACTTCCCATACAATTAAATTCAAAGTATTTTTGTGCTGATTTGATTGGATAAACATTTCACTAAGAATTTGAATCGGATATTTGATATATGAGTTACATGAATGAAATGAGAAACACCTTACTTACTTTAGTTAGTGAAATGAATGATTACTAAAATTATGAAATGCTAAAGATAAGATTCAAGGAACAATTAGAAAAAAAATAAAATTAAAAGATAGACTAGAAGAGAATTGCATCCTAACAATCCCGGTATAGAATTGCAGTCAAAGAGGCGTTTGAAACAACACAATGCTTAACAAAATCACAGTTACAATTTTATTACAAAGGAATTTAATTCTTCATTATAACATGGACTAATCTTGAAAAAGGATCTTCACTTTAGAATCTTATGTACTTTTCATCCATGCAGTCCTTCGTGTAGAACTTTCTTTACTCTTCTAAGTATGATCTAGCTCATCTCACGAAGCTGTGTTCACTGTCAGGTTGAATTTTGCCCTTCAACATATCTAGTAATACCACTTCAAAACTATACAAATCACTGGTTGATGAAATATGTCTTGTCACAAAAATATAAATTTGATTATAAAGGGTCTAAACCATTATAATTAGTATAGTAAGAATTATATTATTTAAAGCACGATTTCATTTAATTTAATTTTATTTGTCCGTAATACATGTCTTCAAATGTATAGTTTTATAGTTAAAATTGTAATTCAAATAAGATGACTCTTGAGTTTCTGTGATACATATCATCAAATGTATTGTTTTATAGTATGATTCGTGATTCAACCCTATCATCCCGTGTATGCTTGAATAAAGCAACATACACAAAAATGAGAAGGGTGAATGTAGTGAAGTAACGTGTATCTTGATTTGGAACAAAATTTTTATATATAGAAAAGGGTAAAAAGGGTGAAATGAGAAAAACAAACAAGAGAAAACTACTTTGTTAGATTCATAAATAACAGTTACTGTGGTACATGCCTTTGTGGATAGAAAGCTTCTATAATTACCTTTGGTGATGATGTACTACAACTTCATATACATCTCTATTCGATATTTTCAATATGGAAAGTCTTCTCCTAAAAAGGTTGGAAGTTTAGAGAGAAAGACTTCTTTAGTTATGAGTTGATATTGCTCCCTTCGTGACATGTTGAATCGTTTTCTCTAAACACTGTCATACATTCAACCCTCTAGATAATGAGATCTGATACCAATTTAAGAAAACAAGAAAACTATAAGAATGAAATGTTGAATTGTGTTTTAAAATATTTTCGCTATTTTTTTGCAAGTATTGTTTGATATTACATAATTAGACAATATGTTTAAAACTAGTCAGACAAATTGACAAGTATTTATTACAAACTTAGTTTGAAACACTTCACCTTAAGTTACTTGGAGGAAAATAACATGTAATGTATATAGAGAGACATAAAAGTGATCAATTCGTCAAGTTTCATTAGGCACACTAGTGTTATGAAATATAATAAACTATTCATTCAGATTGTTGTCACTTCTGATCTTTACAAGTATTCTTTTGGATCACAATCACTTATTCTTGCAACAAACCACTTCTAGCTTAACTCAAATATATATATATATATATATATATATATATATATATATATATATATATATATATATATATTTTAACAAGTCACTCTTGATTTAACACAAATATTCTTTTAATACATGTTTCGCTCACTAACATTTATAAGATTAAGCTCTCTCATAGTTTGTTAAATGAACCAAGTAATTTTCTTACAAAACTATTTAGGGACACATAAAAATTTCAACAATATTTTGACACCTTTTGTAATATTAACTCTCATCTTCTTCTTCTCGAATTAATTTATATAGGTACTGAAGAAAAAAGTAAAATGGCAAGATTAAATTGGACACTCTTTATAACCATTAAATAATATTATTAAAGAATACATATATATATATAATAATAATAATAATAATAATAATAATAATAATAATAATAATAATTATTATTATTATTATAATAAATTCAATTGAAAAAATATATCCCAATAAACTGTCTACCAATATTTATATTTCATTTATATAAACCAGATCTAGATAGTCATCTCTAATGTCTTATTTGACTTTATAATTATAGGGTTATTCACAAATCAATTAACTTGAAAACTGATATTGACATAGAGAAGATGTTTTGATCTTAGACTAAAAAAAATCTTGTTTTATGAAAACAATGCGACAAGACTATAATGTTTTCTCACATCACGGATTTCCATAGTAAGATGGTGGACAACATGCTTTATAACTTGAACCAGTTAAAGAGAAAAAATTTATCATTATATCGTAAGTTACTCATACTTCCTATTTCACAGGTTAATATATCAATTTCATTTCAATGTATGGTTCTTTGCTACTTCGATGTGTTTGATTCCTTTAGTATCTATTTTATTTGAATTCTGCTTCAATTTCATGGATGTTTTAATTATTAATGAAAAGGTATTATTTCAATTTCTCTTTTACAAATAATACATTACAGAATCTACTTCTACTAATAATAACAAAATTATAATATATATTAATAGCAATTTGTACAAATATTTTTATAAAAAAAATAATTTTACTTTAATATTTTAAATCAATAATTAATAATTATAATTTTTTATAAGATCATGGTGGACATTATTATAAATCTATGACATAAATTATAGTTTCATTTAATCAATTATATGTCACTACATGCAAACTCTATAAAAAAAAAAAAATACAAAAATTATGAGTGGACTAAACCAAAACTCATGAAAAAGAAAACAACTTTTAACAACTAACAAAACTCAAACTTTGAGAGGCTTAAACTACTTAAAAATAATCAAAATAAATACTCAGAAGGTAAATAATCAAAATAAATACTCAGAAGGTAAATAATCAAAGCAAACATTAATAATACCAATGTTACAAAAGTCATCAACACATTTATTATCCTAAAAAAAAGTGAGATTTTTTAAAATTCATATATGCAAATACATGAAGAGCCTTCTTCCAACAAGCTTTTAGCATTCCCTAAACAAAATTTTGGAAAACATATTTTCAAGAAAAGAAGAGTAACATTCAAGTCAAACATATATATTTAAAAGTTGTAACTACTGTACCCGAGATATATGGAGATAACGTATATATAAAATCCATAATCAAATTAAGTGCAGTCCAATAAAATTAGATATAATCCAATCAAATAAGATGTAATCATAGAACTAAGAAATTTATATAGTAATAATTAATTGAATGACACATATTACATAATCAAATGCATTTCTTTTTTATTTTAAATATTTGTTGAGTACCTCAACCCAGACCCAAGGCTTATAAATATAAATCAATTACACAGGGAGTAATCACTCAATTGTCATACTCACTTATATATTTATAATTCCTTATGCTTTTACTAACTTGAGTTCGAAAAATCTTCTACAGATGGATCTCTTTTCGTCATCTTTGGCAAACTTGACGATCATATTTTAGAGTCATAACTTGTGATGGAAAACCTCTTAGCAAATGATCAATCACAAGAGTCATGACCAAGAGAATACAAGATGAGTGGGATTTTGCTGAAGTCAACATAGTTAAATTTTTATCAACTTGGGCCAATTTTCCATTGTACACATAATAAATAAGTTTGGATTTGTTTGTATTTGTTTTATCATAGAATTTATTTTTTAAATTTTGTAAACAAATAAAAAGGCACCAAAGAAATTCTACCACCTAGGACTAAAAGAGAGGTTTCACCTAGGTTAAATTGTTGCAAAGTCTAATGCTGACTTGGAAAGTTGTTTGGCTATCTAGGGCTGGTGTAAAGGGGGATGAAACTGTCTAGGGCTGAGGTGGAATGGCACAATTCAAGGGACACATGGCATCATATGGAGAGGATTTCTCTTGGCAAGGAAGGCATGCATCATACTTGGAAAGTGATGATAGGAAAACTTTGTATTTGGAAGTTTAAATTTAGATTTTTAGCAAGTCCTTCCACACTCATGTTTTTCTGATGGGGTCATTCGAGCTTATCCATAAGCTCCCTATTATAATAAGAAAACACTCTCCAAATCATTCCAGAATAGAATTAGAGGCTCTTGATGGAGACATCTTTCTTTTCAAAGAAGTCCACCAATATATTACATAACCTTGGAAGCTACGAGTTGCTAGAGGAACCTTTTGTTCCTCATTGATATATGACAAGGAAAGAGTTCTTCTACTTTAACCTCCCAATCTAAGTATGCATCTACATGTTCTTTTCCATGAAAATGAGGCAAATCAACCAACTCTGGCTTCCCTAGGTTTATGCTCTTCCTAGGTCTCCTAACTGGTTTAGGTTGGTAAAAAACTATAATCTCAAGACTATCTTTTTCATTATGTGTATTCCCTGATTCAAACCCTTTAGATGACCCACTCTTACTATTTATTTCAAGTTTTCTTTGTATTTTTTCTTTCTTCTCTCTTAAAATTCTAAGATCCTCCTCCAAGATAGCAAGTTGGTCTTCTCTATCAATTCTTCTTTTTCTTTTATGATAGCCTCTTGTTGTCTCCACAATTTAAGTGATTTGAGTTCTCATGACATTTCTTTTAAATCAATTTGATTGTCACTCGAATTACTTTCACTACGATGAGAAGAACGCCTAGATATAATGAACCTTGTATTAAAAAGGTTATTCAAAAGAAAAAAGAATAAGTATAGCACACTAGGGGGATTCCTAGGAAAGAGAGGTGAGATGTGTCACTAAGACAATTTAAGTACCAAGTCTTTCCTTAGCCAGAACCTGACCCTAATATGCTAGACAAATATGTTTTCTTAATAAGACTCTCTTGAATACAAGCGAAGACGACACACTAAAAAAAGTAAACAAGTGTATCTAGATAGAAAAATTTAAATTGACAAAATTTAAACTAGAAGACTCTTATGGTAAGGCTCACCGATACCTTAAACTTTGAGACACACTCAATGACTAAACGAATTATTAATCCACTAACAAAAGAAGTAGTTTGCTATTATAACTTAAAGTAATACAATCACACTTATACAAATTTTAAAACCTATAATAATTTAAGTAAATTAGTTTATGTGAGCACTTCTAAGTTGGTCTTTGCGTTTGAACACCAATGAAAAGATTTGACCATACTTTTCCAAAAATCAATCCTTAATTATGGAATCACTTCAAGAGGCCAAAAATTCAAAAGCAGCAAAAGTATAATTTGGAAAATGAAAAATTAAGAAGAAATTCACAATCAACAATTAAAGCTCACAAAAATAGTTGGACACACAAATTGGAGAATCCTAAGGAATGATATTAGAATAAATTTCAAACAAAAAGTAAAACCAGAATTTAAACTGGCAGTTGTAACTTTTTTGATTTATGAATTTCCTTTTGCAATGTATATTTTTATGAATCTTTTTTTTTTCTCAATTTCTCAACATCAAGTAGAAGCTATACAAAAAATTTCAGCTCAATCTAAGCACCGGAAAAATTACATTAATAGTGAGAGCAACCGAGAGTAGAGAACTCTGCTTTTCAGCACCTGACATCCTGGCTTGTATGATTTTTCATTCTTTTTACTCAATATTTGGATTCTCTTTTTTAATACATTATTGTAAATATCTTAAGGCCCTTATAAAAAAAATTTCAACTCAAAATATTATGTTTATGGCTCTCAGTAAATTTCGTAATCTAGTGAAAAATTATCAAACGATTTCCAGAAACAAAATTGAAATCTAATGGTGTTCAAGAAGATGATCAACACAAGACGTAATGGAAACTTAATGCTAAGAGGTTTGCTAATGATCTAATAGCAAACTAGTGAACTCAAATTCTGAAAATACAAAGCATACAAAAGGCACAGATATTTTCCAGATTTAATATGACTTTAACACTTGCGGTACCCAATCAAAAACAATAAACAAAATATTTGCATTAGTACCACTTTGAATTCTATGACATATATAATGAAACACGACTTAGACAAACTGAAATCAGATTTCAAAATGTAAATTAAACTCTAATGTGACTGCTGAACCGAACAAAAATGAATCAATACTCAATCAAAATTAAAAAGCACAACGCATGACATTAGAACACCTAATAAATTCATGATTTGGATGGTTCATGGAGAATTGTGCAATTTGAACCGATTAATTGAATTCAAAAACAAAATAATGGTGGAAACTCAATCAAAACATGAAAAATAAATTAGGAACAACATGGAATTGAGAAAAATAGGGAAGGAATGAAAAGGAAACTTAGTTAGATCGTAGCTTGCTTATTATACCAAATGATGATTCTCATGTGCTTTTTTTTTTTTTTTTTTTTTAAATTTTTTTTTTTT
>Ga0209700_108686_pt1 | contig 12719 bp, 3 predicted proteins | sample SiratroredBW_FD_187528 | JGI IMG/M metagenome (GOLD analysis project Ga0209700, IMG submission 187528) | Root nodule microbial communities of legume samples collected from California, USA - Siratro red BW (SPAdes) (version 2) | ecosystem: Host-associated > Plants > Roots > Nodule | place: USA... | reverse complement strand
GGTATGATCTTTATTGAATGATGGAAAATATCAATTGGCTTAAACTCATTGCATCAAATATTTTCATTTGCATCTATATTTGTTACTTTTATTGCATAATTCTTTTAAATCATATTTTCTTGATGCATTTATAAAATTATATTTTAAAAATAATTATGTTTCAAAGTCTGGTGAAAATTTGTTTTCTTTTCTTAATTAATTCATGCTATGCATTTTCTAATTTTTAAGAGTCTGAGCTGCAATTTCCCTTTACCAAATTTACACACCTAGAAAATTTCAATTGCTTTGCCTTTCTAACCTAAGTTGTTGTGTTATTCAAGCCAGAAATTCACATCAGATGAGCTCCCCAAAAATATGAAAGAATTTTGTTTCATCACCTGTTAATGATTTAAGTCATCCCTATTATCCAAGAGATTGAAGTCATCCCTATTATCCAAAATTTTCTATCCCTAACACATGACCACTTAGAATCTTTAACAGTATCTCCCTGCAATAGTGATGATTTTTTAAATTAAATCCTTTTTCTGATGACAAAAAGGGAGAGAAAGAGAAAGTATGGCAAATAATTAAGAGAAATTATAAAATCTGTTTTTGCAAATACCTTGAATACTATTGGATTTGGTTTTATGAAGTTGTGCATTTTTTTGTTTTTCATCAAATAAAATATTCCGCTGTTTAATCTCTTGATATTATTGAAATTATTTCTTCTTAAGGCTTGTAGTTTTGTCATCATCAAAAAGGGGGAGATTGTTGAACATTAGGTGGTCCAAAGTCCCTTTAGAGGATCAAATCATTTGATAAAGTTTTGATGATAACAAAACTCGAGTATATATTTATATTTGATGACTTTTATACATTGCGCAGTTAACATTATTATTATTATTATTATTATTGTTATTATTATTAAAGCAGGAAACACATGGTCTATAAAGAGATAAGTTTTCTTACTATTTACTTTTATGTATTATTGATTTGATTTAAATTGATTTTATATCATATTGTGCTATAATGATCAAATTTGTTCATAACGGAAAATATTCAAATTATTATGAAGCATTTAATTGTGATTAATTGATTTTATATCATAATGTGCATTAACGTTCAAATATGTTCATAATAGAAATTATTCAAATTATTGATGAGTATCTCAGATATAATTTCTCTTTGTTATAATAAATTATTTTCGATATAGACTTAATCAAGTTTAATGCAGTATGAAAATTAGAGAAGTATTTCCAGTTTGAGCTTCATACATCAGAAAGTCAAGATTGCTTTGTTCAAGCATTCCAACGGCTAGTTTCTAAAAAGCTACATATAGAGGAGCAAGTTCAAGTTGAAGAACAAAAAGGAGAAGCGAAAAGAGAAAAACATCATACAATACATTTGAAGAAAATATACTGAGTGTTTATTGTCAATCTGTTATAGAGAGCATATAGAGTTTTTTAGTTGTGTGAAACCATTGTGTAATTCTTCACCATTGTGAAGTAAACCCTTGTGAGCTTTCATTGTTCTCTCCTTTGGGAGTGTTTCTTTAAATCTTGAGTGGTCTTGATCTCGGGGGGAGATTGGGACTGGTATAACCTGGAGAGGTTTGTGTACTCGTGATAACCTGGAGAGGTTTGTGTACTCGTTGTAACCTGGAGAGGTTTGTGTACTTGTTGTAACTATTTGCTAAATAGTGGAACCTCTTGAACGGTTTGTTCAAGGGAGAACTAGACGTAGCCCAAGAGATTAGGGTGAACCAGTATAAAACTGCTTTATCTGTACTTATATATTTTTGTCTTGGTTGGTGGTTTCTATTTATAGCAAATTGAGTTCAGGCTCCATTCAACCTCCCCTTCTTGAGCCAGCTATTCCTACAATAATGATAATAGTGCAGTAACTTAATTGCATTTCAAGAACAATCAATTGAAAAATACACAATAGTTGACAAATTATGCAGACACAGAATACGAATCAAGATAAAGGTAAAGAGAGATCAAGAGCACCAAGATTTGTATTGGTTCCCTCTTCCTCAAGAGCTACATCTAGTCTCTTTGCCAACTAGTAAAGAAATTGCACTAAAGAACTCAATTGTTCAATCAATACACCAGAACACAATCTTGCACCCTACAAGAATACACAAACATAGTGTATAACCCTACTGCACCTCTACAAGTATAAACCCTATATACTTGCAGTACAAAACTCCTTTATACAATGCAAAATTGAAAACAAAAAACCAAACACTACAACCTCAAAATGGAAAATAGTGGACGAAAACAAATTGCAGTGACTCCTTGTGATGTAAAACTAGTGCAATACAATCTTCAATCAAGAAAGAGCTTTAAGACACACTTTCTTGGTTCTTCTTGAATCAAAACACTTCTGCAAATCACTTATGGCACACAATTTTTTTCTCTTGTAGCTTTCTATAGCTTGTATTATTGTTTTTCTATGTTATCTTCTGTATATAAAGTATGATTTTTGAAAGCAACTACGTAAGTTTTGAAAACAATTTAAATCAGTTATATTGTTATAAAAACAATTGATTGAAGACAGATTTTAAATCGATTGATTTTCTTCTAATAGAATATTTTAGCTAACTATATTTGAAAAGCAATTTGTTTGAAAACTTTGATGAATTAGTTTTTTCAAAAAAAGTTAAATTCATTTCTAGTTTTATATTTTGAAATCATCAAGAATTTTTATAGCTCGTTTTAATGATATAAGATAGATTACACACACACACACACACACACACTAAGACTAAGACATCTTTAAGTCTCCTTCGTTCTTGGCTTGGGTTGGCTTCATCAAATACAAAGTTAGCAACAATAGTAACACACTTGTGTCAGGATATTTGGCAAGCAGTGTAGCTTTAGCTCGAACTACAAGAGATTTTGATGTTAACTTTTCTTGAGTGTGAATTCTCTTGGCGACATATGGTGAATACATTTTCTACAATATAGACTTAAGCTATGAGAATTTTAAGTTAGCTTTAAGATATGTTTGCACTTAACTTTTGATGTACGTCAACACCTATCAAACAAAGTGGAAAGTCAGTAGAGTACTCTATCATTTGTCAAATGAAGTATTTGCTCTTGCATGATCTGCTGTTTTCCTTTAGCGTGGTTAGATGTAGTTGCATCATGATTCCTCCTTTGTTGGTTTAATCACTTAGTTAAAATGCCATAGTTTTTGCAATTTTGCTCAAACAGATTTGTAGAAGATCAGGAAAAGGTGTGTTTCTTGAAGAAATCTTTGTATGACTTTAAACAAAGTCCAAAATAGTTGTACAAGAGATTTAATGATTTGCTAAGGGATATAGTATTTTAGAGGGGCAATTATGATAGTTGTTTCTACATCTTGAAAAGAGAAAAAAAAAAGATGTGTGTTGTCCTTGCTTTTATTTGTAGACAATATCCTTATATTCAACTAGTATAAAAATGAAATAAATGAGCTCAAAGAAAAATTAATATTAGATTTTGAAATGAAATGACATACATAGGGTTTATACAATTACAAAGTTCCATCTATCTCAACAAAGACAGTTGAAGAACGTTATTGCAAGGTTTAAGATCCTTGAGTATAATCCTATAGGTACACCTTTCAATCGTCACTCAAAGCTCTCAATTACCAAAGCTCTTAATTTTGAGAATGGTAAGAGGGAGATGAATATTATTCCATATGCTAATGGAGTGGGAGCATATGGTATGTACGATGTGTACCAAATCGGCTATGACACATGTTGTAATTGTGCTTAGCAAGTTCATAATAGATCCTTGACATGCTCATTCAAAGGATTTGTAGTGAATGTTTAGGTACATGAGAGAAACAATATCATCTAGTTTGTGGTATAGATGACCACCTATAGCGAATTTGTTATAGAAGGCATACTCATTATTTGCTTGAGATAATGAGTATGGTAGATTGTTATTAACTAAGTTGGGATGCATTACTACTTAGAACATTAGCAATATATGTGTATGATATTTATTAGTTAAAGAAAAAAAGTTGTTGGTAATATAACATGATTATATTAGGATTCACATTTAATTTCTACATTTACACTTGAAGATGACTTCTCTTATAAATGATCATGCTAAACACTTTTGATATAGTGAATTACGAGAAAAAAGTTCTTGACATTTTGAGTGTCAAGAAAGTTCTTTGAGTCTTATCTTGATTATTAGGAGTTAAGTGTGATTCTTCAAATGGAGTGTGATTCTTCAATTGGAGCTTATTTCCATCCCTTTAAGTTTTCTCATTTTTCTTCCTTTCCACTTCTACTATTATCTTACTATTTCTGATCTTATTGAAGTTCTTTTATTTGTATTGTACTCGTAGACGCAAACTTTTAACTTTATATAATCTTATAAATAAATTTTGTATTTAGTGGTAAACATATATGTCTATTCTAAATCCTTAAATAAGTTTAAATAAATTAATTTCTTAGACTAATTTATATGTAGACATTTATCATAATTCTATCTCTCTCAATGTAATGTAAAATCTCATATACATCATTATTTCTCCTACTTAACTTATATAAAATTTGTGTCACATCTCTATCTTATGTAGAATAGTGAATTTATCCATACCGACGTACGTATTCACCAAAATATTTTTAAAAAAAGTAAAAATAAAAACAAAGAAAATATAATATTATTAAATATTATCAATAATTTTATGTTAAAATAATATATAATTTTTTCTCTTAAATACTAAATAATAATAAAAAATTATAATAATATAAATTTAAAAAAAAGAAAAATAAAGATGAAACATTATATATATATAGGATGAAAGAATATTACAAACTAGTAATCAGGTTATTAAAGAAAAACTTAAGAACTACAAAAAACTGTATTGCTTAATTATGAACCATAACAAGTACCGAGATCCACAGGGAAATCTTAGAATTGTTTATACGGAAATAATCCATAATCGTAGAGCAATCTTAGTTCTTAGACCATTACTGGATCCACATCCGATAAAACATATAGCTAAAATTATTAAAAGAAAACAAATTCAATTAGAAAAATATAAACGTCATTCACAAGATAGGATAACTAGACCCAGACTTTATCAAACTATGATAAGAAATCATCAAAATGATATATATATACTTATCTCTCTTACTAGTCAAATACTACTTCTAAAACTTAATATTATAATTAGTATGTAGTCTTTAAAAACCTTTGTTATAACTCCATAATTATAAAATATGGAATCAAGATTAGGTAAATGTTAACTATTGTGCTCAACTCATTAAATTTGTTTAAAGATATATTGTTTAAGTTTGATATATAAATATTTATTGTTATTAAGAGATTTATTTTAAATATCTATTATTTTTTATTATAATAACATTTAAATTATAAAATTACACTGATCGGAAATTTATTTATTATTTTATTATAATAAAAAATTGAATTTGTCAAATTATATTAATATATCTTCTAGATTTTTCTTTTTTTAATATATTAATATAAATAGGTTAAATCATTAACTCTATGGTTTCCCAGATGCCTAGACCAGATAACCGAAAATTCCGATTCTTTTGTACATATACCAATTCCGAAAGAAAAAGAAAAAAAAAACCTAGTTTTAGCAATTTTTAATTACCATGTCTCTCTGTCTAATTTACCTCCTCATTTTTTTTTTTTTTCAAATTCCTACTTTTCTTTTAAAACAAAATCGGTTCTAATTACACTATAGAAGCTACCCTCGTACACTGAACCATTTTCCTCTTTCTCAAACCTTATCCCGAGTTATCCTCAGCCATGGCTTGCTTACTGCTAGCATCACCTCCTCCACTCTCCGCTCAATTGCACACTTCCATCTCTCACCTTTCCTTCTCTCACTCCCAAACTCTCTTCTCCCCACTCTCCACTCCCTTCCCTTCCCTCTCAGCCTCTGCAACCTCCACTCTCTCCCCAACCCCTTCTGGTACATTCTGCAACACTAAATTCATTTTTTTTTTTCAACAACTTTGCTTTATTTTGCACAAATTCTGACCCCCAATTTCCCAATTTTATGTATGTTGTTATCTCCCAGTGTACTGCGGCAGAGGGGACAGGAAAACTGCAAAGGGAAAGCGCTTCGCCCATTCGTTTGGGAATGTAAATTGCTGCTCCTATTTCATCTTTTCTTCAATTTCTTTTTTAGTTTTTAGTTTTAATGTTATGATTTTTTCTTGGTTCTAACATTGTGAGTGGGATTGGGGGGTTATTAGGCGAGGCCAAAAGACAAGAAAAAGGGTAGAGGGCCACCAAGGATTTATGCTCCTCCGGCACCTACCAAGAAAGACAGATTCGAAGATAATGAGGTGGTGAAGATTGACATTGACGAGTCCCTCTTTTCTGGCTGATTTTATTGGTGAATTGTATTTTTTGGGTCTTTCAAGGTTTAGTTGTTGATATATGATTCCATTGTGGCTACAATTCGGATTTGGGTAATGTTAAATCCGTTTTTTTTTTTTTTTTAATACTTATATCCTTAATTGAGGTAACTTTTATTTTCTTGTTTTAATGCACTATTAATGAATGGTCTTGCTTAATAATTTTGGACTAAGGATTGGAAGACTTGTAAATTTTAATTTTAAAAAATAAAAATAAAGGGTGTTTTTTTTCTTGGGATTTGTGCTTCACTAGACTTTTTGTATCTCTCATTGACGACTAAGTAATCCTTTCTGCCAACGTTAGAGAAAAGTATTAGATGTTATCAGAATGAGAGATGGGAAAAGTGAAGCACTATGAGCGAGTCCATTAATACCGGAAAGGTTGTGTTTAACCAGATTCAGCCTTGCCACAAGAATGCACATCGTGCCTTACACTGTAATTCTTCTTCATTCGCTTCTAATGGTGTTGCTGTTCTTAGTTTTGCCCCTTGTGCTAGATATTCTTAAAAATACAAGGTTAAAAAGAAACCTTTCAGTTTTGTTTGCGTTATACTTGGAATACTTTGGGCATGTCATATTAAATCCACTGGTTTTCGCTTCTGAAGATGAAAGGAATAGATCACGCAGGCTATAAAGCAACAGAAGGTACTATTAATGTCTTCTTCGTTGTTATCTTGAGCTGCTTCGTTTGAATCTTTCTCCTCGGCCTCTCTGGAATTAGAAGTTTGTTTAATTAGAAAGCACGTCGCTTATGAGATTAGTTGACATGGACCACATTAGCTTAGCAAACCATTGAGTATTGGCTCAACTATGATAATTAATCCCATATCTCCGTGGGACAATGATTCAGAACATGAGTTCCCGGATCCTTGGACAGTTATCAAGCAGATTCAATCCACCCGTTTGCCAAGAACTGATAGAGAAAATGGGTTAGCCTCAAAGGGCAGATATGTAAGGCTGCAAATTTTGGCGTTTAGATTGTTGAAATAACGAAGTTAGCCAAACTGACTAGAAAAAATGATTTCAGTAGCTGGCGAGGATTTATTTTGTAAAAAATGTGAAAAGCTTAGATTCAGACAAGTACTTCCTAAGGTTTAGATTGTGATTTGGTTTTAAATTGAAATTGTGGTTGCAGTCTGTTACAAAAAAAAATTGTTAAATTGCATTAGGTATTGGACTGTAGGCTGTTTTCATTGAAAGATAAAAGTAGAAAATCAATATCATGGAAGACTGGAAGCCAGTTCCTTTATGCGCTGATTAATATTTTCTGTAGAGAAGAAAAAATAAATGAGAAATAGGTATGCAAAGGAAAATTTTTTCACTTGATATAGTCTTACTCTTTTACAGGTTAATATGGCTTCCCTTATTGACGAAATCTCAACCTCTTTTAAGTTAATAACTATTTACCTAAGAAGGGTATTTATTTATGGTTGCAAATGACAATATATTTGATACAAGTCTTTCATTGACACTTCTTCAATTGTCAAACTGCTACAACGTTTGTTCCATAGATGAATCCCGAAAGTTTCTTCCCACTGAGCTGAAGCAGTTTGGCTTCTACCCATCTTGTAAAGATCCCAGTTATCTTGTTCCAGTCTACTGGATAAAAAGGCCTTAGTAGGCAAGATTGTAAAGTTGAAATCGTGTCTTTTCCTCAGCCTCTTAATTACTCCTGAAACCAGTTAGGGACCGTTATGCCCCCATTTGATTCGATCAAAAGTCAGTGCAAATTCACGGATGAATCTATGCAGAAGTGGATGCCTCATAAAAAATAAGAACTGCATAATTTAATCCGGTTCAGTTCTTAGAACCCAAATCGTGCTCTGTGCAGCAATAGGTTAAGGGTTTCATAATTATAAAATCTGTATCTATGTAAATACCACTATATTTGTAGAACTGCAAGTCTTATCTGATATAAGGGAATCTCACCAGTATCCTTTTTACCCTTCCTTAGCTCTCGAAACCAGGATTCTGCTGGAGTCCTTTTGACTTAATGACAAGCCTGGGGCCATTGCTTGCACTTCGAACCCAGGATCATGCGGCTGTTTCAGGATCCTGTAGCCCTGTCTGGTGTCCAAAGACTTACCAGATATGCCTTGGGATGGCTCTTGAAAATGCTTTCAATGGACAGCAATTCTCTCCCTCCACACGAACTTGCAGGTGAAATCCATGTCATGAAAAAATGAGCCTCGCATTGGCGGCCGAGAAAACCCAAAACTCGAGCATGAAACTATTTGGTCATGTTGTTTGACTTGATAATCTTGAAGTGATGCAGTTGTTCTCGAAACCAAGCTTTTCTTTCTTCTTCCGTGGCATTGAATGGGGCAACTAGAGTATAGTGGTTTCGCCTCTCAGCTTCACCCTTCTTTTTCTTGAATGAATCGAAAATTTATGTGAACAAGTGTTGACCTTATTGTTTTTGTTGTTACGTTATTGTGAAGTTCCAACTTCTCTGGAGCTTCTGTGTTAGCTGCAAAGTGTAGGGAATCATTGTAGGCACACCATCTGCATATATGAGAAAAATTATAGCAGAGGAAGTGACTAGATTATGTAATTCTAGACTTCATTACATGCATTCATGTGGTTGCTTAAGAGTTGATGTAATTTTTGACGTGAATGAAAGTAGGAAGTGAAATGATGTAGTTTACATGCAGATTTGGTAGTGTTTAAATGTGGAAATTCAAGAAGAGCCTAGGTGAGGTTAGGCCGACACACTAAGGGAGAAAGTCTAGAGAAGAGTCTTGAGGAGATTATTGTAGAGAGAGTTCTTGAATAAGGAAAAGAAGCTCAATTTGACCTGCATTTCAACACTCATTTTAAATTGAAAATTCATGTACAAGAGGTTTATATTTATAAACTAAGAAAACCTTTAATCCTAACTTGTGGAGCAAGCTTCTTAAAAATCCTCTCCACTAACATGTTGACAAGTGACTCCTCATGATTGGCTCAAGTCCTCTCCAATATGGTGCCTAGTTGGAAGCTTCTTATGCACATGTGGTGCTTTCTATCTTCCTAGTTAGCACCTTTTTGAATGCTTAATGTGTGGATATCCACTTGTTTTTATGGGCTTCAAGGCCTAAAATCTTACACTACTTGGTCCAAAATACAAGGCTTAAAATCATGTTCTACTTGACCCAAAATATGAGGCCCAAAATAAATTGTACACCACTCTATTCAATTTTTACAAGTAGAGGTCTTGGAATTTTGAAGCTCAAAAATCTCTAGAGTGATCTTGATGGATTCCTTGTTGTATGCTTCTGCTTTCTAGCCAATTAATCCGTGGAAAATTTGTATGCAATGGTTGGATTAGTAAAGTGCATGTGCGGACCGAAATGGAGTGCAACAAGGTAGCAGAAAGTCATGAACATGGAAGTAATGTCGTGTTGTGATTGAGTGAATTAGTGGAACAAGGATATTAAGAGAGGTTATGATGGAGTACGCCCCAACGACATTAATCAAAGAATAAAGAAGACAAAGAGCTATAGGGAGAACTAAGAGCTTTCCAGAAGATTGGGCCCATCTCATTCTATTTGGGCTTTTAATCAGCTGCTCGAGCCCAAATACAAACATGAAGAAATCCCTTTGGAGAAAATAGACTATTAAGGAGAAGTCCTCTAATTTGTATAAATTGTTTAGAATAGTTTTGAATAATTTGGGCCTTATATTTGGGCCAAGTAGAATAAATTTGGGCCTTGTATTTTTGGGCCATGTAGTGTAAGTTTGGGCCTTGAGGTCCATAAATAATGTTGGGCTTGATCAAGGAGTCCAAGTAGCACAAGGAACTCTCTCCTTGTGCCACTTGTCACTACCTTGTGAGAGCCTTGGAGTGCAAGCTAGGTTTGGGAAGCTTGTCATAGAAGCTAGGGTTAGAAGCCTGTCTTATAAGCTAGGGTTAGAAGCTTGTCTTATAAGCTAGGGTTTCTAGACCTAGCTTCTCCCATACCCTACCTAGATAGCTTGCATGGGAAGCTAAGTAGCTCATCCTTTCTTCTATAAATAAGAGGTTTAGGAACCTCTAATGTATACTAGATTTGAGTAATGAAACGCTACCAAATTTTTAGCACATTGCCTCAAGTTTTACATTGAGTTTCTTCTCTTAAAAGCTAGAAACTCTCTCTTGAAGGTTGGCCCAACCTTCTTCAAGGCTTTCACTATCTAATTCACCAAAACCTCACCAATCTTCACCTTCACGCTTCCTTTCATGGTGAATTCCTCCACATCCATTGCTTCCGCATCAAGAGAAGCTCCTTCCATGCCATTTGTTCGGTGCAACAAAGCCTCAACATGCGCTACATCCATTGGAACTTGTGCAAGAAGCTAAAGCACCAAGGAGCTCCTCCATCATTTGGTATCATAAGCTTTGGTCTTCAAGAGCTAAGTTCTTGATCCTTTTCACTTTGTTTTGGCTTTTTCGTGTTGTATACCACTGTTTTTACATGTCTTGATTGTTTTGTACCGATTAATTATTGTGTTCTTGAGTTTAAACGGTTCAAATAGCATCAATCTTCTTGAACCTTCCAAAAATACATTGTTCTAGGTGTTCTTGTGTGTGCTGCAAGCTATCTTTTGTTTTGTTGAGCCTTTGTTGATTTTAATCGGTTCAAAGTGTTCAATTGTGTCCTAGCTTTTGTTTTTATGATCCATAGTATATGTCAAGTCATGTATGATCTCATATGCTTGTAGAATAGGTTTGAGCAGTTTGCATTTGCTGAAATTGTAAACAAAATGTGTTTATTGTTTTGTGTCATAATGTGCTTTGTGTGCCTTTTAATTTTGCAATCTTGAGTAATTCACTATTAGATCATTAGTGAGTTTCCTTGAGTCATATCATTCCTATATGTCTTGTAGTTTGTTCAAAATTTCGTTGAAATCCACAGTTTGTTCAAAACAGGCGCATTCTAATTCGTTCTTTAAAAAAATGATAAATTGTAAAAGCCGAATGCTCACTGCTGGTTAACAACTAATGATAGTGTAAAAACGCCTCTGTGTTTGAATTACTGCAACCGATCGAGTGATTTTTAATTGCTCAAATTTGGAGTTACCATAGCTTGAGATGTTACTAGGATGTGGTTAAAATTTGGAGACTTAATTCGTTATGGTTTAGATGCAATAAATTTTTGAATAGGTGTTGCCAGAAACTTAACGTATGACAGCAGGACTGTTGCACTGGACCTAAAGAAACGCACTCTGTTTTTGATTTATCTTGAATGATTCAGTGTTCAGATTGAACTGAAATTTGGTGTGGACGTTCATTATTGAGTTGTGAGTGTATGATAAAACTTTTGTGACCTAATTCCAAGAATTAGGACTTTGATAAATTTTACAAATACTGCTACCAGAAGATTACTGAAACTGGAACTAAAAATAAGTCTCAGTTATGGATTGATTGTGAAGGTAAAACTGGTCCTAAATTTCTGAAATTTTGTGTGGATGATCCTTGTGCTGTTGTGGAGTTGTGATCAAAATTTCAAGAGAAAAGGAGAACTGTAGAGAAAATCATAAATCACGCAAGAGTTGTTGTCAGAACTGGAAACTCTAGTTGTTATTTGTTGTTTTTGTGAATATACTCTAGAGCCATTCTTAGATCATCTCTTTAAACTTCTTTCTAAAGCTTTAATTTCTTGCTTGTTACACTAGTAGAAAAATAGCCTTCGTCGTCGGTTCTAAGAGGCTTTTTTCGTCGGTTTTCGACCCGACATTGACCTAGGAGACGTTGAATCAGACTTCGGTTTAACAACCGACGTGGTGATTGGACTCATTACGTCGGTTAAGACAAGTAAACCGACGTGGTGATTAAGATAATAAGTTATTTCAGAAGAAGCACCACGTCGGTTTTGTCCCAAAACCGACATGGTGAAGAGAACACCTACGTCGGTTGGGTGCCCAAAACCAACGTGGTGCTTCTTCTAAGATAATTATTATATTAATCACCACTTCGGTTTTGGCCATAACCAACTTGGTGAGTCCTTCACAATGTTGGTTTTGACCATAACTGACGTTGTGTGTTTTTTTTTTTTTTAAATATACAAATTAAATTATCTACTACCCTCCCTGCAAACAGTTCCAGAAACCAGATTTAATTCATTTTCAGTTGATATAATGATATTCTAGTTCTTAAATAATATATATAGCAATGTACACTAAAATGTACTTGTAATACATTAAGAAAACTTCTAATACTAAGATGTACTTCTAACTTTAAGAAAGAACTTTGCCCATTCTTGTTGAACTTCTTCTATGTCAGACCTTGCCAATGGCTCTGTATCTATAAAAACCTGAAATAAATGTGCAAAGTTTAGTCTTAGAATTTCAAAATTAACAAACATTTGACATA
>Ga0209700_108684_pt1 | contig 12726 bp, 6 predicted proteins | sample SiratroredBW_FD_187528 | JGI IMG/M metagenome (GOLD analysis project Ga0209700, IMG submission 187528) | Root nodule microbial communities of legume samples collected from California, USA - Siratro red BW (SPAdes) (version 2) | ecosystem: Host-associated > Plants > Roots > Nodule | place: USA... | reverse complement strand
TCGTTTACTATTTTTTTTTTTTGACATTTTGGTATCTTGTTTTGCTATTTCACCTATCCAAACTTGTCAAAAAATTCTAAACATTTTTATGGTGTTTTATTGTACGGATTATAGATTTTATCAGAGAATTCTGAAAAATTCTTCAATTTTTATTTAAAAAATAGAGATACTTTAAATACAAAACATTTTCATAATTTCATCCTTTACTATTTGCTTTTTTAATTTTAAAGTATTTTTGACATCTTTTTTTTTTCTATTTTACCTATCTATGGGTTTCAAAACAAATTTAAAATTTTTGTATTGTTTTATTGTATGGATCCGATATTTTATCAAAAAATTCTGCAAAACTATGGTTTTTTTTTTTCAAAAAATATTGAGATATTTGAAATCCAAAATTTCATCAAAATTCCATCGTTTATTATTTCTTTTTTATTTTTTTAGCATTTTTGGTATTTTGTTTTCTATTCCACCTATCCAAACTTGTCCAAAAATTATGCAATTTTTTGTAGTTTTTTATTCGAAGGGTTAGAGATTTTACCAACGATTTCTGGAAAATTCTGAAAGTTCTTTTAAAAAAATATAGATATGTAAAATATTTTTTTTTTAAATTCTACGGTTTACTATTTGTTTTTTTATTTTTTTATTACTTTTGACATTTTATTTTCAATTTCGTCTATCTGTACTTGTCTAAAAATTCTACAAATTTTTATGTTTTTTTTTATTTTATGGATTAGAGATTTATCGAAGAATTTTGAAAAATCATGGAATATTTTTCTAAAAAATATAGATATTTGAAAACCAAAATACGGATTATAGATTTTATCAGAGAATTCCGGAAAATTGTTGAATTTTTAGAGATACTTAAAATACAAAACATTTTCAGAATTCCATCCTTTACTATTTCCTTTTTTAATTCTTTAGTATTTTTGACATCTTTTTTTTCTATTTTACCCATCTATGGTTTTCAAAAAAAATTCAAAATTTTTGTGTTGTTTTATTGTATGGATCCTAGATGTTATCAAAAACTTCTACAAAACTATTGGTTTTTCTCCAAAAAAAAATCAGATATTTGAAATCCAAAATTTCAAAAAAATTCCATCGTTTAGTATTTCTTTTTTATTTTTTTAGCATTTTTGGTGTTTTGTTTCCTATTTCACCTATCCAAACTTGTCCAAAAATTATGGAATTTTTTGTAGAGTTTTATTCAAAGGGTTAGAGATTTTACCAATGAGTTATGGAAAATTCTAAAAGTTCTTTTAGAAAAAATATTGATATGTGAAATATTTTTTTATTTTCAAAATTCTATGGTTTACTATTTGTTTTTTTAATATTTTTTACTTTTAATTTTCAATTTCGTCTATCTGTACTTGTCAAAAATTTCTAGACATTTTTATGAATTTTTGGCATTTTTTTTTCTATTCCACCTATCCAAACTTGTCCAAAACTTGTGGAATTTTTTGTAGAGTCTTATTGGAAGGGTTAGAGATTTTACCAAGGATTTCTGGAAAATTCTAAAAGTTATTTTTAGAAAAATATTCATATGTGAAATGATATTTTTTTCAAAATTCTGCAGTTTACTATTTGTTTTTTTATTATTTTTGTCGTTTTATTTTCATTTTCCTCTATTTGTACTTGTTAAAAAATTATAGAAATTTGTATGTTTTCTTATTTTAAGGATTAGAGATTTTATCAAAGAATTTTGGTGAAAATCATGGAATATTTTTCTAAAAATTATAGACATTTGAAATCCACAATTGTTCATAAATTCCATCATTTACTATTTGTTTTTTTAGCATTTTGGTAATCTACTTTTCCTATTACACCTATCCAAACTTGTGAAAAAATTCTAAACATTTTTGTGGTGCTTTGTTGTACGGATTATAGATTTTATCAGAGAATTCTGGAAAATTCTTGAATTTTTATTAAAAAAAATAGAGATACTTTAAATACAAAACATTTTCAGAATTACATCGTTTACTATTTGTTTTTTTAATTTTTTCAGCATTTTGGTAATCCTTTTTTCCTATTTCACCTATCCAAACTTGTTAAAAAATTCTAACATTTTTGTGGTGCTTTATTGTATGGATTATAGAATTTATCAGAGAATTCTGGAAAACTCTTGAATTTTTATTAAAAAAAAGAGGGATACTTTAAATACAAAATATTTTTAGAATTCCATCGTTTACTATTTACTTTTTTAATTTTTTTTTCTATTTTATATATCGATGGTTTTCAAAAAATTGTAAAATTTTTGTGTTGTTTTCTTGTATGCATCCAATATTTTTTTAAAATATTCTGCAAAACTATGGTTTTTTTCTTCAAAAAAATTGAGATATTTGAAATCCAAAATTTCAACAAATTTCCATCGTTTACTATTTCTTTTTTGTCTTTTTAGCATTTTTGACATTTTGTTTTCTATTTCACCTATCCAAACTTGTCCAAAAATTATGGAATTTTTTGAAGTGATTTATTGGAAGGGTTAGAGATTTTACCAACGATTTCTGGAAAATTCTAAAAGTTCTTTTTTAAAAAATATAGATATGTGAAATAATTTTTTTTTCCAAATTCTGCGATTTACTATTTATTTTTTTATTTTTTTATTATTTTTGACATTTTATTTTTAATTTAGTCTATCTGTTCTTGTCAACAAATTCTAGAAATTTTTAAGTTGTTTTGTTTTATGGATTAGAGATTTTATCAAAGAATTTTGAAAAATCATGGAATATTTTTCTAAGAAATATAGACATTTGAAATCCAAAATTCTTCCTAAATTCCACCATTTACTATTTGGCTTTTTTTTATTTTTTCTGCATTTTTGTAATCTTTTTTACCTATTTCACATATCCAAACTTGTCAAAAAATTCTCAACATTTTTGCGGAACTTTATTGTCCGGATTATAGAATTTATCAAAGAATTCTGGAAAATTCTGGAATTTTTATAAAAAATATAGAGATACTTTAAATACAAAATATTTTTAGAATTCCATCGTTTACTATTTGTTTTTTTAAGTTTTTAGTATTTTTGACATCTTTTTTTTTTCTATTTTACATATCTATGGTTTTCAAAAAATTATAAAATTTTTGTATTGTTTTCTTATATGGATTTGAGATTTTATCAAAAAATTCTGCAAAACTATAGTTTTTTTCTTCAAAAAAATTGAGATATTTGAAATCCAAAATTTCAACAAATTTCCATCGTTTACTATTTCTTTTTTATCTTTTTAGCATTTTTGACATTTTGTTTTCTATTTCACCTATCCAAACTTGTCCAAAAATTATGAAATTTTTTGAAATGATTTATTGGAAGGGTTAGAGAGTTTACCAATGATTTCTGGAAAATTCTAAAAGTTCTTTAAAAAAAATAAAGATATGTGAAATAATTTTTTTTTCCAAATTTTGCGATTTACTATTTGTTTTTTATTTTTTTATTATTTTTGACATTTTATTTTCAATTTCATCTATCTGTACTTGTCGAAAAATTCTAGAAATTTTTATGTTTTTTTATTTTATGGATTAGAGATTATATCAGAATTTTGGAAAATCGTAGAATATTATTCTAAAAAATATAGACATTTGGAATCCAAAATTCTACATAAATTCCATCGTTTACTATTTTTTTTTTTTGACATTTTGGTATCTTGTTTTGCTATTTCACCTATCCAAACTTGTCAAAAAATTCTAAACATTTTTATGGTGTTTTATTGTACGGATTATAGATTTTATCAGAGAATTCTGAAAAATTCTTCAATTTTTATTTAAAAAATAGAGATACTTTAAATACAAAACATTTTCATAATTTCATCCTTTACTATTTGCTTTTTTAATTTTAAAGTATTTTTGACATCTTTTTTTTTTCTATTTTACCTATCTATGGGTTTCAAAACAAATTTAAAATTTTTGTATTGTTTTATTGTATGGATCCGATATTTTATCAAAAAATTCTGCAAAACTATGGTTTTTTTTTTTCAAAAAATATTGAGATATTTGAAATCCAAAATTTCATCAAAATTCCATCGTTTATTATTTCTTTTTTATTTTTTTAGCATTTTTGGTATTTTGTTTTCTATTCCACCTATCCAAACTTGTCCAAAAATTATGCAATTTTTTGTAGTTTTTTATTCGAAGGGTTAGAGATTTTACCAACGATTTCTGGAAAATTCTGAAAGTTCTTTTAAAAAAATATAGATATGTAAAATATTTTTTTTTTAAATTCTACGGTTTACTATTTGTTTTTTTATTTTTTTATTACTTTTGACATTTTATTTTCAATTTCGTCTATCTGTACTTGTCTAAAAATTCTACAAATTTTTATGTTTTTTTTTATTTTATGGATTAGAGATTTATCGAAGAATTTTGAAAAATCATGGAATATTTTTCTAAAAAATATAGATATTTGAAAACCAAAATACGGATTATAGATTTTATCAGAGAATTCCGGAAAATTGTTGAATTTTTAGAGATACTTAAAATACAAAACATTTTCAGAATTCCATCCTTTACTATTTCCTTTTTTAATTCTTTAGTATTTTTGACATCTTTTTTTTCTATTTTACCCATCTATGGTTTTCAAAAAAAATTCAAAATTTTTGTGTTGTTTTATTGTATGGATCCTAGATGTTATCAAAAACTTCTACAAAACTATTGGTTTTTCTCCAAAAAAAAATCAGATATTTGAAATCCAAAATTTCAAAAAAATTCCATCGTTTAGTATTTCTTTTTTATTTTTTTAGCATTTTTGGTGTTTTGTTTCCTATTTCACCTATCCAAACTTGTCCAAAAATTATGGAATTTTTTGTAGAGTTTTATTCAAAGGGTTAGAGATTTTACCAATGAGTTATGGAAAATTCTAAAAGTTCTTTTAGAAAAAATATTGATATGTGAAATATTTTTTTATTTTCAAAATTCTATGGTTTACTATTTGTTTTTTTAATATTTTTTACTTTTAATTTTCAATTTCGTCTATCTGTACTTGTCAAAAATTTCTAGACATTTTTATGAATTTTTGGCATTTTTTTTTCTATTCCACCTATCCAAACTTGTCCAAAACTTGTGGAATTTTTTGTAGAGTCTTATTGGAAGGGTTAGAGATTTTACCAAGGATTTCTGGAAAATTCTAAAAGTTATTTTTAGAAAAATATTCATATGTGAAATGATATTTTTTTCAAAATTCTGCAGTTTACTATTTGTTTTTTTATTATTTTTGTCGTTTTATTTTCATTTTCCTCTATTTGTACTTGTTAAAAAATTATAGAAATTTGTATGTTTTCTTATTTTAAGGATTAGAGATTTTATCAAAGAATTTTGGTGAAAATCATGGAATATTTTTCTAAAAATTATAGACATTTGAAATCCACAATTGTTCATAAATTCCATCATTTACTATTTGTTTTTTTAGCATTTTGGTAATCTACTTTTCCTATTACACCTATCCAAACTTGTGAAAAAATTCTAAACATTTTTGTGGTGCTTTGTTGTACGGATTATAGATTTTATCAGAGAATTCTGGAAAATTCTTGAATTTTTATTAAAAAAAATAGAGATACTTTAAATACAAAACATTTTCAGAATTACATCGTTTACTATTTGCTTTTTTAATTTTTTAGTATTTTTGACATCTTTTTTTTCTATTTGACCTGTCTATGGTTTTCAAAAGAAATTTAAAATTTTTGTGTTGTTTTATTGTATGGATCCGATAATTTATAAAATTTTTTTGCAAAACTATGGTTTTTTTTCATAAAAAATTGAGATAATTGAAAAGCAAAATTTCAAAAAAATTCCGTCGTTTACAATTTCTTTTTTAGTTTTTTAGCATTTTTGGCATTTTCTTTTCCATTTCACCTCTCCAAACGTGTCCAAAAATTATGGATTTTTTTGTAATGTTTTATTGGAAAGGTTAGAGATTTTACCAGCGATTTATGGAAAATAGTAAAATTTCTATTACAAAAATATAAATATATGAAATAATTTTCTTTTCAAAATTCTGCGGTTTACTATTTTTTTTATTTTTTTTTATTTTTGACATTTTATTTTCAATTTCCTCTATTTGTACTTGTCAAAAAGTTATAGATATTTATATGTTTTTTTATTTTATAGATAAGATATTTTATTGAAGAATTTACGAAAATCATGGAGTATTTTTCTAAAAAATATAGACATTTGAAATCCAAAATTCTTCATAAATTCCATCGTTTACTATATGTTTTTTTTTTAGCATTTTGGTAATCTACTTTTCCTATTTCACCTATCCAAACTTGTGAAAAAATTCTAAACATCTTTGTGGTGCTTTATTGTACGGATTATAGATTTTATTAGAGAATTCTGAAAAATTCTTGAATTTTTATTAAAAAAAATATAGATACTTTAAATACAAAATATTTTCAAAATTTCATCATTTACTATCTGTTTTTTTAATTTTTTAGTATTTTTGACATCTGTTTTTCTATTTTACCTGTCTATGGTTTTCAAAAGAATTTTAAAATTTTTGTATTGTTTTATTATATGGATCCGAGATTTTATCAAAAATTCTGCAAAAGTATGGTTTTTTTTTCAAAAAAAATTGAGATATTTGGGATTCAAAATTTTAACAAAATTCCATCGTTTATTGTTTTATTTTTATTTTTTTAGCATTGTTGGCATTTTATTTTCTATTTCACCTATCCAAACTTGTCCAAAAGTTATTCAATTTTTTGTATTGTTTTATTCAAAGGGTTAGAGATTTTACCAAGGATTTCTGGATAATTGTAAAAGTTCTTTTCAAAAACATATTGATATGTGAAATAATTTTTTTTTCAAAACTTTGTGGTTTACTATTTGTTTTTTTTTATTTTTTTATTATTTTTTACATTTTATTTTCAATTTCGTCTATCTGTACTTGTCAAAAAATTGTAGAAATTTTTATTTTATTTTATGGATTAAAGATTTTATCAAAGAATTTTGGAAAATCATGGAATATTTTTCTAAAAAATATAGACATTTGAAATCCAAAATGCTTCATAAATTCCATCGGTTACTATTTGTTTTTTTTTTATTTTTTAGCATTTTGGTAATCTTTTTTTTTCCTATCTTACCTATCCAAAACTTGTCAAAAAATTCTAAACATTTTTGTGGTGCTTTATTATACGGATTATAGATTTTATTAGAGAATTCAGGAAAATTCTTGTATTTTTATTTAAAAAAATAGAGATACTTTAAATACAAAACATTTTCAAAATTCCATCGTTTACTATTGGTTTTTTTAATTTTTTAGTATTTTTGACATCTTTTTTTCTATTTTAAGTATCAATGGTTTTAAAAAAAAATTAAAACTTTTGTGTTGTTGTATTGTATGGATCCGAGATTTTATCAAAAACTTCTGCAAAACTATAGAAATTTTTATGTTTTTTTATTTTATGGATTAGAGATTTTATCAAAGAAAATTGGAAAATCATAGAATATTTTTCAAAAAAATATAGACATTTGAAATCCAAAATTTCAACAAAATTCCATCGTTTACTATTTTTTTATTTTTTCGGCATTTTTCGCACTTTGTTTTCTATTTCACCTATCGAAACTTGTCCAAAAATTATGTAATTTTTTGTAGTGTTTTATTGGATGGGTTAGAGATTTTACCAACGATTTCTGGAAAATTCTGAAAGTTCTTTTAAAAATAATATATATATGTGACATAATTATTTTTTTCCAAATTTTGCTAGTTTACTATTTCATTTTTTATTTTTTATTATTTTTGACATTTTATTTTCAATTTCGTCTATCTGTACTTGTCAAAAAATTATAGAAATTTTTATACTTTTTAATTTTATGGATTAGAGATTTTATCAAAGAATTTTGGAAAATCGTAGAATATTTTTCTAAAAAATATAGATATTTGAAATCCAAAATTCTTGATAAATTCCATCGTTTACTATTTGTTTTTCTTGTTTTTTTAGTATTTTGTTAATCTTTTGTTCCTATTTCACATATCGAAACTTGTCAAAAAATGCTAAACATTTTTATGGTGCTTTATTGTACGGATTATAGATTTTATCAGAGAATTCTGGAAAATTCTTGAATTTTTATTAAAAAATAGAGATATTTTATTAAGAATTCCATCGTTTACTATTTGCTTTTTTAATTTTTTAGTATTGTTGACATCTTTTTTATCTATTTTACCTGTCTATTGTTTAAAAAAAAAAATTGTGTTGTTTTATTGTTTGGATCTGATATTTTATCAAAAAATTCGGCAAAACTATGGTTTTTTTTTCAAAAAAAAATTAGATATTTAAAATCCAAAATTTCAACAACATTCCATCATTTACTATTTTGTTTTTATTTTTTTGGCATTTTGTTATCTATTTCACCTATCCCACCTTGCCCAAAAATTATAGAATTTTTTATAGTGTTTTAATGGTAGGGTTAGAGATTTTACCAATGATTTGTGGAAAATTCTAAAAGTTCTTTTAAAAAAATATTGATATGTGAAATAATTTTGTTTTTTCAAAATTCTGCGGTTTAATACTTGTTTTCTTATTTTTTTATTATTTTTGACATTTTATTTTCAATTTCGTCTATTTGTACTTATCAAAAAATTTTAGAAAGTTTTATGTTTTATTATTTTATGGATTAGAGATTTTATCAAAGAATTTTGGAAATTAATGGAATATTTTTCTAAAAAATATAGACATTTGAAATCCAGAATTCTTTATAATCTCCATCGTTTACTATTTGTTTTTATTATTTTTTTAGCATTTTCGTAATCTTTTTTTCCTATTTCACCTGTCCAAACTTGTCAAAAAATTCTAAACATTTTTGTAGTGCTTTATTGTACGGATTATAGATTTTATCAGAGAATTCTGGAAAGATCTTGAAATTTTATTAAAAAATTGAGATATTTTAAATACAAAACCTTTTTAGAATTCTATCGTTTACTATTTGCTTTTTTAATTTTTTAGTATTTTTGACATCTTTTTTTTTTCAATTTTACCTGTCTACAGTTTTCAAAAAAAATTTCAAATTTTTGTGTTGTTGTATTGTATGGATCTGAGATTTTATCAAAAACTTCTGTAAAACTATATTTTTTTTTTCAAAAAAAATTCACATATTTGAAATCCAAAAATTCAACAAAATTCCACCGTTTACTATTTCCTTTTTATGTTTTTAGAATTTTTGGCATTTTGTTTTCTATTTCACCTATTCAAACTTGTCCAAAAGTTATGGAATTTTTTGTAGTGTTTTATTGGACGGGTTACTGATTTTACCAATGATTTCTGGAAAATTCTGAAAGTTCTTTTAAAAAAAATTTTGATATGTGAAATAAATTTTTTTTCAAAATTTTGCCGTTTACTATTTGTTTTTTTATTTTTATACTATTTTTGACATTTTATTTTCAATTTCGTCTATCTGTACCTGTCACAAAAAACTAAAAATTTTTATGTTTTTTAATTTTATGGATTAGAGATTTTATCAAAGAATTTTGAAAAATCATGGAATATTTTTCAAAAAAATATAGACATTTGAAATAAAAAATTCTTCATAAATTCCATTATTTACGATTTGTTTTTCTTATTTTTTTAGCATTTTCGTAATCTCTTTTTCCTATTTCACCTATCCAAACTTGAAAAAAAATTCTAAACATTTTTATGGTGCTTTATTGTACGGACTATAGATTTTATCAGAGAATTCTGAAAAATTCATGAATTTTTATTAAAAAAAATAGAGGTACTTTAAATACAAATTTTAAACATGTTTGTGGTGCTTTATTGTACGGGTTTTAGATTTTATCGGATAATTATGGAAAATTCTTCAATTTTTATTGAAAAAAATAGATATTCTTTAAATACAAAACATAACATTTTCATAATTCCATCGTTTACTATTTGTTTTTTTAATTTTTTAGTATTTTTGACATCTTTTTTTTTCTATTTTACCAGTCTATGGTTTTCAAAAAAATTGGAAATTTTTTATGTTTTTTTATTGTATGGATCCGAGATTTTATCAAAAAATTGAGATATGTGAAACCTAAAAAATTTGTACTTGTCAAAAAATTCTAGAAATTTTTATTTTTTTTATTTTATGTATTAGAGATTTTTTCAAAGAATTTTGGAAAATCATGGAATGTTTTTTAAAAAAAATATAGACATTTGAAATCTAAAATTCTTCATAAATTCCATCGTTTACTATTTGTATTTTTTTATTCTTTTAGCATTTTGGTAATCTTTTTATCCTCTTTCACCTATCCAAACTTGTCAAGAATTTCTAAACATTTTTGTGGTGCTTTATTGTACGGTTTATAGATTTTATCAGAGAATTCTGGAAAATTCTTCAATATTTATTAAAAAAAATAGAGATACTTTAAGTACAAAACATTTTCAGAATTCCATTGTTTACTATTTGCTTTTTTAATTTTTCAGTATTATTGACATCCTTTTTTTTTCTATTTTACCTGTCTATGGTTTTCAAAAAAATTGGAAAATTTTTTTGTGTTGTTTTATTGTATGGATCCGAGATTTTATCAAAAAATTGAGATATTTGAAATCCCAAATTTCACAAAATTCCATCATTTACTATTTCTTTCTTAATTTTTTAGCATTTTTGGCATTTTGTCTTCTATTTAACGTACCCTAACTTGTCCAAAAATTATCTAATTTTTTGTGGTGTTTTATTGGAAGCGTTAGAGATTTTACTAACGATTTCTGGAAAATTCTAAAAGTTCTTTTAAAAAAAAATATTGATATGTGAAATATTTTTTTTTCAAAATTTTGCGGTTTACTATTTGTTTTTATTATTTTTTTATTATTTTTGATATTTTATTTTCAATTTCATCTATCTGTAGTTGTCAAAAAATTCTAGAAATTTTTATTTTTTTTATTTTATGTATTAGAGATTTTATTAAAGAATTTTGGAAAGTCATGGAATGTTTTTTAAAAAAATATAGACATTTGAAATCCATAATTCTTCATAAATTCCATCGTTTACTACTTTTTTTTTATTCTTTTAGCATTTTGGTAATCTTTTTTCCTCTTTCACCTATCCAAACTTGTCAAAAAAATTCTAAACATTTTTGTGGTACTCTATTGTACGGACTATAGATTTTATCAGAGAATTATGGAAAATTCTTCAATTTTTATTAAAAAAAAACAGAGATACTTTAAATACAAAACATTTTCAGAATTCCATCGTTTTTTATTTGCTTTTTTAATTTTTTAGTATTTTTGACATCTTTTCTTTCTATTTTACCTGTCTATGGTATTTAAAAAAATTGGAAAATTTTTGTGTTGTATGGATCCGAGATTTTATCAAAAAATTGAGATATTTGAAATCCCAAATTTCACAAAATTCCATCGTTTACTATTTCTTTCTTAATGTTTTAGTATTTTTGTCATTTTGTTTTCTATTTCACGTACCCTAACTTGTCAAAAACTTATGGAATTTTTTGTGGTGTTTTATTGGAAGCGTTAGAGATTTTACTAACGATTTCTGAACAATTCTAAAAGTTCTTTTGAAAAAAATATTGATATGTGAAATATTTTTTTTTTCAAAATTTTGTCGTTTACTATTTGTTTTTTTATTATTTTTGACATTTTATTTTCAATTTCGTCTATCTGTATATGTTAAAAAATTCTAGAAATTTTTATTTTTTTAATTTTATTTATTAGAGATTTTATCAAAGAATTTTGAAAAATCATGCAATGTTTTTTAAAAAAATATAGACATTTGAAATCCATAATTCTTCATAAATTCCATCGTTTACTATTTTCTTTTTTTATTCTTTTAGGATTTTGGTAATCTTTTTCTCCTCTTTCACCTATCCAAACTTGTGAAAATTTCTAAACATTTTTATAGTGCTTTATTGTATGGATTATAGATTTTATCAGAGATTTATGGAAAATTCTTCAATTTTTATTAAAAAAAATAGAGATACTTTAAATACAAAACATTTTCAGAATTCCATCGTTTTTTATTTGCTTTTTTAATTTTTTAGTATTTTTGACATCTTTTTTTTTCTATTTTACTTGTCTACGGTTTTCAAAAAATTTGGAAAATTTTTCTGTTGTTTTATTGTATGGATCCGAGATTTTATCAAAAAATTGAGATATTTGAAAACCCAAATTTTACAAAATTCCATCGTTTACTATTTCTTTCTTAATTTTTTAGCATTTTTGGCATTTTGTTTTCTATTTCACGTACCCTAACTTGTCCAAATATTATGGAATTTTTTGTTGTGTTTTATTGGAAGTGTTAGAGATTTTGGTAACAATTTCTGGAAAATTCTAAAAAATCTTTGAAAAAAATATTGATATGTGAAATATTTTTTTTTTCAAAATTTTGCGGTTTACTATTTGTTTTTTTTTATTATTATTGATGACATTTTATTTTCAATTTCGTCTATCTGTATATGTCAAAAAATTTCAGAAAGTTTTATTTTTTTAATATTTTTTATTAGAGATTTTATCAAAGAATTTTGAAAAATCATGGAATGTTTTTTAAAAAAATATAGACATTTGAAATCCATAATTCTTCATAAATTCCATCGTTTACTATTTTTTTTTTATTCTTTAGGATTTTGCTAATCTTTTTCTCCTCTTTCACCTATCCAAACTTGTGAAAAATTCTAAACATTTTTGTAGTGCTTTATTGTATGGATTATAGATTTTATCAGAGATTTATGGAAAATTCTTCAATTTTTATTAAAAAAAATAGAGATACTTTAAATACAAAACATTTTCAGAATTCCATCGTTTTTTATTTGCT
>Ga0209700_108683_pt1 | contig 12727 bp, 8 predicted proteins | sample SiratroredBW_FD_187528 | JGI IMG/M metagenome (GOLD analysis project Ga0209700, IMG submission 187528) | Root nodule microbial communities of legume samples collected from California, USA - Siratro red BW (SPAdes) (version 2) | ecosystem: Host-associated > Plants > Roots > Nodule | place: USA... | reverse complement strand
TATATGTATGTATATATATATATTGAAAGTTGTTAAAGTAATATTAAAAATCACTATTAACAAGTAAAACTGGAAAAATATTTGTGATCTATGAGTTATCTAAAATATAAAATTATAGATAACATGATATATTTGTATTTTATGAAAAACAGTAAATGACAAATAAAATTGGTCATAGCTCGTATTTAATGTTTGAGCTAATTAGCAAAAGGATTTATTTCATGTCCAAGTCTAAGGTTTCTTGTCACTCTCCCGGAATTTAGGAAAAAAGACGATTAATTTTCTTTTATTTGCATGTGTATAAAGATTTTTTACGTCATATTCACTAACAAATAATTTCTTAAACCTTAAAACTATCGTATAACACCATAAAGACACTTTATTTTCTTGACAATAATCTTATAAAGGACACTTTATTTTCTTGACACTATAATCTCTGTCTTTCACTTTGTAGTGTAATGTCCTCTCATGTGGACATTTGTGATCTCTAAACAATATCTATTTATGTATTTTATTGTAATATATCATAAAATATTAATGTAAAAGAGTTAAATGATGATAAAATTTAAATCAAATGAAAAAGTTATCTTCATATTTTTCTTCTTGTTCCTTTGCTCAACATTTAGAGTTTAGATATAGAGAATTTCTTTTTGTTTTTACGATCTATTTCTTTATTTTTCTTACGGATATTCACAAGGCTAAATATATTTAAATGCAGAGGTGAAGATATTCTAGAACTAATAATTTCTTATTTTAAGTAAAACATCAATTTCTTAATGTTAATTTATAGTACAGTAATTTAATAGGAAAATTATGATATTAAAGCATAAAACAATTCAATATTACATAAATATATTTATTTCTATTAATCACAAACTTAAATTTTATAGTATTATATATATCATGAATACCTTTCTATGACTTATTTTATATTCCATTATTCTAATTTTAGTTAGATAAAATTTCAAATACATAATATTTTCAAAAATTTAATGCATTGAATATTTACTTTCCTTGATAAAGTTCTTTAAAATACACTTGTCTGAAAATATTTCAATGTTTATAATTTTCGCTAATTTGAGCTTTCCTTACAATTTTTAATTCTTATTTTTTTAAAATTAGTTTGTTTAGGTCTCAATCCTTAGGTACGGTACCCCGAAACTTTTTTATTTCAATGTCATCACATTTTTCCAGCTTATATTAAAAAAGGTAAATGCTCTGATCAATTCATATACTTTAACTGGTGTCTCCAACTACCAAAATTTAGTAGCGCAAAAATTTATTTATTTCCATCCAGAAAATAAAATAAAATTCAATTCAGTGGCGAAACATGTTTCATGAGTACCTGATTTTTTTTAATGAAAAAATAATAATAAATAGAATTAACTAATTTAAACAATATTAAAATTAACCTCATTATTTAAGTTCTTTTATGGAGGAGGTACGAATTTGAATACTAAAAGTGAAAAGCCACGTGGGTGTTCCTAATTGCACCCACCAACCTTGTTTATATAATTATATAATAACTATTAATTACTTGTATAATTAATAACCATTGTTTATGTTAATAGTAGTTAATATAACCAGTGATTTTTGTAACACGTGAGTAATCCAGAAACCACAATTCATATTCATGAACACACTCAAATTTTTTGATGTCGGCACTCGCCACGTACGAGCCTACTCAAAAGTTTAAGTAGGAGCCATCAATTCCAAACCAGAGATTTTTTTTAACTTTCTTCTTCCTTTTCCACACTTTTCTAAGGGAAACAAAAAATGTGCATCTTTTGGTCCCACGAAGCTTCGATCTTATATGCATATGCAAAGGGCTCTTAATTACGATTTCTCATAACTTCTTAGTGGAAATGTGACTTCATGTCATCCTTGTCTGGTTTTGCACGTCAATTTCTTCTAGAACATGAAGGAGTAGTTATGGAAGTGCTCAGAGAATAATTAGCACTAATAGAATATCACTTTATTACTTGTATATTAATTTGTTGAATAAAAAACTTCTGATTTGAAGTTAAATACACATAACAAGTTTACATTATTGTGCTCATATCATTTGTAGTAGTAGGATTGGGATTGTGTTGTCGCGTATAAACAATGTATGAGAATCATATTGTTAAAGTAATTATCCTTTTCTTTATTATCTTAACGTGTGTGCACCTCTTCAATCGCAAATGTCACAGCAAGTTAAACTTGCATTTGTATAATGGCATGCTTTTAAACGAATATAATGTAAAATCAACTTTAAACTCTAAAGCTAATTATGAATTACCGTGTATTTATAGAATTGTCGATTTTTATAATAATTATTTACGAAATACCAAAAAAACTAATTTTTAATTGAGTGACAAAGCAACACCGAGTTGATTGAAGTGAATTTGAGTTTAGTTTTTTAAGTAATATTTTATATTCAGATTTTCTAGATGGAAAAAAGTAATTAATTAAGAAAAAATGGATTCGTCAACGATAATAAACCAAATATTCTGAAAAATAAATTAATAATTCACTAGTTGGTGAATGTTTCAGATAGATAGCATAGTGACAAGAAAAAATTAATAACAATGTAAAAATATCTGCAACGATAATGTATCAATTCCTAAAATGTGTATTAATTTTATTTGATTTCCACTTTGTTTACCAGCTTTATTAATTCATTTAAATCATTTAATCCAATTTTTTTAATTAATTAATATTTTATTCCTTAATTAACAACCTTATTCTCTCAGGTGAAATAAACTTAAGGGTAGAAAATTCTAAAGACAGCGAGTTCCAACAACTACTTTTTTTAGTCTAAATGAATACTATTATAAATATTATACCAAACAAATTTATATTTATAAAACAGATAAAAAAAACATTTTAAGGTTGATCAAGTCTAAATAAAACATAAGTACAGAGAATACAAAACAGAGGAAAAATAACGAGAGTTGACAAAAGTGACTTAAATCCATATAAAAATAATAAGAAAATATGTAACTCAAGATATTATCAATAAAAAATACTAAAAAGTTGGTAAAAATAATCAATTACCCTAAAATAATATTCATATTAAAATAATTTAAACTAAATTGCCTCTAATTTTAGCTCCAGCATTATCTGCAATTATTTTATTTTAAAAATCAAACATAAAATAGTGTTTATTAGAATTAAATTAGTTTATCAATACTTCTAGCGTATTTTTTAATAAATCCTAAACATTTTAAGAAAATATTTTGTTTGTCTATTTGATTCATTCAAATTTAAAAAAAATAATTCTAGCTAGTCAAAATAAAAAGAGTACACTAACTTTTTCTTTATTGAATAAATTTTAAAATATTTGTTTCTACAAAATTTCACGGAAAACAAAAATATAACATATAACAACTACATAAGCAGGTGTATATTATTTCTGCTATTTATATTTACCGTTTTTATTGATTTCGAAAGTACTAATGACATCTTGAGATATAACTTTAGAGATTAATTAGTCATTTGTGACAAATATATTTATTCTTTGAAATTGTAATAGTCGAGTAATATGATTTTATATAAAATTGAAGAAAATAAGATAAACGAGTATTAAAAATATAAGTTATCAATTAACTTGGTCTTTATATTGACTGATAGCCAAGTAAGTACATACATTATTACCTTACCAGAATGAAATTATGATAATAACGGTATAATAATATGTTTATCTTTTTTCTATCCTACACCTATATGTATATTCTTTCTCTATTCATCCATTTTGCATATCGAAAAAAAAAATTCACTCCATAATAACCCTAAATTCGAGTTGTGTGAAACATGCATAATTAGATGATGAATGATAGATAAAATTGAATATTCGAAATTAATATACAATTGAAGAATGATGGTGAAAATGTCATATTGTCAAGAAATATGACTAAAATAAACTATAAAAATAATGTAAATTTTCATAATTAAATTTTATTTTATAAAATAAATCTAAACTTATTTGTTAATATAATATTAAAATTTATCTTAATAAGCTTATTGAACTAATCATATTACTTGTTATCCGATTGATGCTGTACTTATTCTATAAAATTCTCAATTTTCTAATCTCATAAGAAATTGAGAGACTTAAAATTTATTATTAACTATTTTAAGAACTGCTTTAATATTTCATTAATTTTAGAGACCCGTATCAAAACATTACAATTTCATAAATTAAATCAATCATATATTTATTCTCGAAGTGTGCTATGCAAATAATATTCATTCTCTATGTAGAAAGGAAATGTTACACTGTAAAAAGATCCGGTACATCAACATCTAGCATATACTGTTTAGAGACAACATACGTAGCCGTATGTATCTTAGAAAAATACTAGTAATTCTCAAAAATAAAAATCGAAAGATCCTAACTAGTCAGTTATGATACGAGGATTAGTAATATTAATTATATACGTAAGTGCATGATTTTCTATAAGGAAATATTTTGCTTTGAAATTTTGTAATAAGATTGAAACGTTTTATTTATATATTTTTTGTTGATGATAAAAAAAAACTATTTCTGATATTAAAGCAAACGTAACTAAAAATATGACTTCCTAATTTATTTTTCTGGATTGATATGTTACTACCCTGGTATTAAGCATAATAATTTTGGAATTTGGTCATCTGATGGTGTCATTGCTTAATGCTGACATAAGCAATCAAACACATTTCCCTTTCTTCCTTGGCATACACAATTCTTAACCTTTCATGTGAGAGATCTGGAGTCGCCTTCCCAACCCTCACACCTTCACCAGTTAGGACCTTTTCTATTTAATTACTCACCCTATAAACAAAACATAAATTGCTTACCATTTATTACATAAAACTTCTAAAAAGTTCAAAAGGAATAATATTCACTCAATGAGATTTCTTACATGGTGAACACCCGAAATCACCTATTCTATTGTTTGCTGTGTTTCAAAGTAGAAATTAACGAGTGGTTATATATTTTCATTCAATGAAAGGTGATCTACTCTTTCAAATAAGCAATTCCTGGTCTAATTTTAAAATCCATGTATATGAAAAGGGTCTTTTTTTTTTTTATGAATGTGAAAAAGGGATGTAACACCTCCAAAATAAATAAATAAAAAGTAATTTTAATCATTGATAAGAAGATTAAATATATGAACACTTTTTCTAAGTTATTATGTATATACATGTACCATTCATTTTTTTTATCAATGATTGAGTTTACTAATTTATTTATCCTTTAGAGTGAGATTATCTTAAAAGGTAATCTCCATTATTGGATGAAGATATATATTATTAGTGAATGCTAATAATTAGGAATAAATAAGAGAAAGAATAGTATACATTGTATATAGAATATTATTTAAAATTGTCACAAGCATCTTAATTATTTTGTTTTAACTCAATTATTACTGGAATTTTGCATAGAGAGAATATAGAATCAAGGCAGAGTCATTTTCTGGCAACAAGTTGGAGTTATTGTTGATATTGCAGAAGTGGGTCACTCTTATTTGTCGTTATCCAAACCTGACTAGGGCACATATGCCTTACTTCATTCATGTATTCTCTGTCCAAAAAGTGAAAAAGTCTCCATGGTGGGTGACCTTGACCTTTCTGGGATTGAGTTTCTTTAATCACCTGTATATGCACAAGCACACCATTTTGTCTCTCTATCTATACCTTGCAATATATATTATCACTATTATAATATATGTCATGCATCCTCTACCTACAGGTTATAACCTTATAGCTAGTTTAACTATAAGAGCTTCTAACTTTGAAATTTACATTTGAGTTCAATCTTCTTCTCTATGTTTGTTGATATTTTCTTTGGATTACGTACCAGTTATGAATATGATAACATGATGTTATGATAGTCAAAACTTATAATATAATTTATATAGGATAGATCAATACTTAAAGCAATTTTTTCTACTGAATTGCACATTCAAAATTATAATTTTCTATGTATATAATCATCAAGAAAATATCTTATTCGATAGCTGAAGTAAGACAAATTAGGATTTGTAAAGAAAATTAAGAAAAATATATAAATTTACTAAGTTTAACAATTAGTGCTATTTCTCCGTTCCCAATTATATTAAAATTTTTGCTAATATAAGATTAATTTAGTTTAAACATATTTTACCGTGAACCAATAAAAAATGTGATTAACATGGGTTTTAAATGAAACTTTTATGGAAATCAATAAATTTATTAATCATTTATACGACTAAGATATAACTATTCTCTCTTTTTATCCTTTTTTTTAATAATATGATTGACATTATAATAATATTAGAGAATGATTAGAATTTTTTTTATTATATTGCCACCATGCAAGTCAAGGAACAAAGATCACATTTCAAAAATCTGATATAAATTAATGTCATAAAAGCAGCAGAACTTTAGTTTAGCGGTCTGATGGAAAAAAAGAATCAAGCAGATAATAATTTGATAATTACAGAAAAACAAATAATTTTTCGGATTATTAAAAAGCTGTAAGATTCCAATGTACGTACACTCAGTTCGAATTAATGCTTAATTACTATTATAGTTAGCATATTTAATAAAGTGACAGAATTTAAGGAAGGAAAGTCAATCCTGCCAAATATAAGAAGCCAAAAGACATGTCACATATATACATATATATATTGCTATGGTATGGTATGTTTGGTCCATCCCTCCAATTATTACTATTACATACCATTGGTCCCGCTGAGAGAAGTTATGTACTATTGGAAAAAATTTAAAAAAAACAAACAAACATGTTTAAGATGTTTATGTTTTATTGTTTTGTCTATTGGCATATTTTTTGTGAACAGAAATACGATGAATTATGAAATAGAAAGCATGTTTGGAAAATTTGATTTAAAACTTTGGTCTGGAATGAGAAACTTGTGGGGAAGGCATTTGAAGTGGGTATATGTAGAAAAACCAAAGTTAATTAAGCAAGTGTCTCTAGCAGCTTGGAATTGTGGCACATTGAAAGAGAAGATGAACCAAAATTGGGTGTGAAAAAGTGAAGGTGGGCATAATTGTATGTGCAAGAGGAAAACCATGAGTGGGTAAGTCGGTATATGAAAAAGCATTGCAGGCAGAGAATCAAGCTCCATAGAATTTGCATTGTGGACCTGAGATTTGTTCTCGTGGTTCGAGGTTGCTGTTAGAACATGGAATTGGAAGGTAAAACACCCGTGACGGATACGGCTAAAGTTTTTGCCTATTTGTCCACACTACACTTGTTTTTAACAAGAATGCACCGATTCTTCTATCACAAAAGAATATTGGAAACACCTTGTTAAGCCAAATTTGGATGGCTATGATTATAAAAAAAAAAATAGAACATTGAAAACGAGGACACATGCATAATAACAGGTTCAGATCACAGTAGCTTCATAGAGTTTACTTCAAATATTGCAACTGCTACTATTTAGGATGACTGATTACCACCAATGATGAGCCAACAAAAGGGTAACTTAATGAAAAATTATACTGCCAGAATAATTCGTTTTCTCTTTTAGCTTCGAATTAGATACTATAAATACGTGTATGAGGTGAAAAGTCAGATCAAAATATGCACTTAAAAGGATACAAGTTATTGCAATGTCTGATGAACAGACAAAAAAAGGTCATATAGGACATTGATTGAGTACTAAAAGGATTGAGAATTTATAGATATTTTTTCCCTCTCTATTTTATTTCATCTTTTTTAGGACATTCTGAAAATTGTAATCAAAGAGAAGTCTAAGAAATAGCCAATGGTGTGACCACGAAAAAAAATATTCTGTAAATTTTAATGGGAATCAGAAGGTGTGCACCAATATATAGTATATATATATTTGTATACAATTATATGGCAAAGAACATATCTACCTGTATGGATAGAAAAGAGTGGCACAAAGAGTTTTTTTTTATTATCTGAGGCTTGAATTCTAATGCGAATATAATGGTTTGGCGCATGATCAATGCATGCGGGTGTAAACAGTGAAGAAACAGAAACAAAGATTTGTTGAAGGACTGAAAATTTGTGTGCTGGAATAGATAGAACAATGAAACTGATGTGGAATGAAGAACATTAAAAGCCTGAAAGAATGTGAATTAAGTTCTTCTCTCCCAGGATCTTGTCTTTAATCTTTTTATGTCATTTCACTTTTGGTATTTCCACTAACATGCCTAAAACCTTATCATTTAGCATAAAGCGCTGGATTCTGTGGTAGTTTATTTAATATACATATTCTTCTTCCACTTTCTTAATTTTTTTGGGTTTACTTAAATTAACTTCCTTTGTCCTATCTATTTATTTGTCACTACCAAAATGGATGCTTCACTTTTTTTTTTCTTATGAATGAAAATTATTAGCTCCGTCTTGAAAAGAAATTAGGTGATTAATAATTATGTCCACTAGTGAATTACAACGCTCTTAACTGTTCCATATGAAAAATGGTCCCAAATGAAAACATAGTAGCACTGTGAAATGAAAGAGAAATAGAATCAGATAAATGTTTGCATTGCACTTTGTCCCACTTCAGACAAGGGTTTTCTCTAGTCAACACACATGCCAATTCTGAATAATTAGATGAAGTAGAAAAGGCACGTCCTTTCACAATGGGTCACAAGCACTATCCTTGTATCTCTCAAATATTGACCTCGCATGGCATATAGCTGGTCCCCATTAACAGTTAGGTTACGTTTCCTTTCAATGCCTGTGTCTTCCAGTTTTTGCCATTTGGCTCTTTCTCTGCTTCATATAGTGCACAAGCACAACACAAATAAAAACCAATCACTGTACCAAAATATCCCATCTAAATTTCTTTTTAAAATCTTAAGCAGAGTGAGTTTAGTTACAATACAACTCTTCATCACATACTTCATAGCCATTGCATTGAGAAGGGTGATATTTCGGTTTACTTGCTATAAAAAAAATATTAACCAAACATGTTGTACTTTGTGTTGAGTTTTCTTATTTTAATTTGAAAAGACTGACATCTTTTTCACTTGTGTCCTAAGTGTTGTTAACGTGAGAATGCGAAGAGGAAATATAAAATAGGCTGCTTGGTGGAAAATGACACCACTAATTCCAACATCAATATCATAATGTCTGCAACACTCATTGTCTACCTTAAACCTAATCAAGGTGGTTTCAGTCCACACTATTCCCCTTCTCTTATAGCCATATATTCTTCTCGCAATCATCAGCTCCATCATTATTCACATTTTCATTTGATAGTGCCACCACAAGTCTTGCATCATTCCATCACAGTATAATATCCATCAATTTCTTGTTGGCATAAACTCTGATTGAAACAAAATTATTTTCAGCTTCACATGTAGAGAGAACTTTGGTGTCTATAATTTTATCCAAATTGAACTAAAAAAAGGTTTATCTCTAATAAATATCCACATCAATACAACCACTGTGTACTGTGAGAATCATCATTTAAACTGAAGCAAATTCTGATAGTTGTTTTTTACTTAACCACGGATACGGGAATGTAAATGTCTAAATTCGATTTATTTACATAGATTTGCTCAGTATTGTAAATCTGATGTTTGGTTTTGCAATCTATTTCATGTGTGTTTCACGAGTCCATTAATTCTTGATTGTTACATTCTATAGTGGGTGTAAACCAATATGAGTTCGTAGAACTTTTATTCTTTTGGCACTATAGTGCTACCCTGAGCTGTTGTTGTTTTCCAGAATGTGATCATTTCAGGTATTTTGCCAATCAGTATTAGAGTTTTTTTTTTTTTTAATAGCCAAAAATTAATGAATAAAAAAATAAGTATTTTAGGAGTACTCCGGCTTATATACAACTTTATCTAAATCGGATAAAAATATCATACCAAACTATACACACAGACTTAAAATAATGTAAATCCAACAAAATACAATAATAAACAGGATATCTAACTAATTCCATTAAGGAATCAAGTGCAGATGCCACACTCATATATATTAGAATAACACAAAATACACTATAAAAGAAGATATAATAATAGAAGCTATCACTAAATAAAGTGGTAAGCAGCATGGTTGCACCTCTTATTTTTCGGATTCCAGATATATTCATTGCTTGTAGTATATACAGTCACCTTAGTCTCTTTGTACTTGCAAAACAACCAAATTCCTATTCATCCTACCCTCTATCTTTCACCAACGCTCTTCTAATATAATAGGATGGTTTAAACTACACTATATCAGTGATTGGAGACACTTTAATGAAAATAAGTACCAATCTGAATAAGACAATAAATTTCTCGTCTGCTTATACTTAAAGCTATAACCAAAACTTTAATTATACTAAGCTAAATATCTCTACATCTTCAAATTGGTCAAGAAAAAGTTGTTTAACTTCTGATCAATATTCTAAAATCTCTCATATATATATATATATATATATATATATATATATATATATATATATATATATATATATATATATATATATATTATGTTTTTTTTATTTTAAAGTTTAGGCTATATTTTTTTAGAAATTCAATATGTGTATGTAATGCTCGTGAATGCAAAATAATTTTACATCATCATTTATTCACAAATAACAGTTGGGAGATCACGAGTTAAAAGAAAAACAACAAAAGTCACCTAAACCTGATATTTTTTTTTTTTGTCACCAAAAATAAATTTTGTAAATTTTTTGTCACTGTAAAAAAAAAAACCGTGGCATCTTTATAAATAAGAGTAAACTTTTTACATAAATGATATTTAAAATTAGGATGGATATAAAAAAAATTATTTTACATTGGCGTGTCACAATCTACCGCCACAACAATTCTCACCAACATTCACTGGAAGATTGGAATATCTCATATTTTCATAGATGGAACTTTTTTTGTGAGCGCACAGCTTCACTTTTAAATAATAATAATATCACTGTTGTAAAAGTTCAAAATTGATACTACGGTAAAAAACTATACTTTCCGTTACAACATGAATTGATATAAGAAAAAGTATCTTTTTAATCTTTAGTTAATTTTATATCTTCAGAAATAAATACAACTTTTAAGATCTAAAAGTTCAAAATAGCAAAGGAAATACAGTTAAAGTTTAAAATAATAAATAAATTAAAATCAAAGTTTAAAAAAAATAAAATAAAATCAGTTCATAAGCTAAACAAAATATAATTAATCTAACTTATTGAAAATTGTGCTATTACCACTTTTAAAATATACTTAGGATGATATATAATAAAAGTATCAAATACTTATAAAAATATATACCACAAATATGTATATATATATATATATATATATATATATATATATATATATATATATATATATATATATATATATATATATATATATTGAGAGATGTGGACGAAGCCACCTAAGAGAAGACCGAGAAAAGGAATAAACTTTTTTTATCAATTTTAGGTGACTAGCATTTCAATATTTTATTTTTCTCAATACATCTCCTTAATGTATTAAAATAAAAAATAATCTAATACTTGATAATTATTTTTAACTAATTTAATATTTAAATTTTTAATTATGCTTTCATCTTTTTTAAAATTTTATTTTTTTAATAATAATAGAAAATGTTAACAAATATTTTTTAGAATCTATAATTGTAATAAATAATATCATCATACTTAAGCGTAATTTCTTTTTATTTATTTTTCAACAAAAGATAAAGACAAAATACTTTTTTTTTTAAATCATGGAAAACTTAGATTTGTGTATAATACTAGTGCTGTATCTTAATTAAAAATCAAATTTTATTTATATCAAGAAACTAAATTTTATAAATATAAAAAATCAAATTTTATTTTTATCAAGAATTAAATTTTATTTTTGTTAAAAATCAATTCTATATTTATCGAAAAACAAATTTTATCTTTATAAAAAATGAAATTTTATTTATTAAAAATCAATTTTATCTTTATTAAAAATCAAATTTTATCGTTAAAAAAATCAAATACTATCTTTATCAAATATCAAATTCTATTTCTATAAAAAATTTAATTCTATTTTTATAAAAAATTAAAAAATTATCTTTATTAAATGTGAAATTCTATCTTTCTTAATTCTAGCTCTATCCAAAAATCAAATTTTATCTTTATCAAAATTTTATTTCATTTTTTATATTAATTATTTACATATGTTTTTAACAAATTAGAAATATAAATTTTAATTCAAATAATAATTTTATAAGTTATTCTAATTTTTTCTCCAATTTCAATTTTAATATAAAAATACATTACAAAATTAATATAATTTATTCTTCTCCATTTAAATTTATTATAAAAACATAAAATAAAATAATTTATCATTTATTTCCATTATAATTAATTAGTTGAAAATAAGTATAAAATATTTCATTTTATTTTCTTTATATTATTCATTTAAAAATTTAATTCGATTACTTTTGTATTATTTTTATTTAACTTTAAATCAATTAATAATCACAAATGTTATTCTATCTGTTACGGTGTAAAAATTTATTATTTTTTTATTTTAATTTTAAATTGATTAATAATACAAATGTTACTGTTAATAGCTACCGTCACTCTTACGAGTCAAAAAATAGTATAACGAAAATTTTAATCTTAAAACGTTTTATATAATGGGTAAAGAATATTAGATACACCATTTTATTCAACAATAGAGGTAAACAATTTTTATAAACGTCTTTAATATTTATTTTACTTTTTCACTTTATCTATTTTTTTCCTACATATATTTTCCTTTGTTTTTTTGTTTTTTTTTTTTTTAAGAAAAG
>Ga0209700_108682_pt1 | contig 12731 bp, 4 predicted proteins | sample SiratroredBW_FD_187528 | JGI IMG/M metagenome (GOLD analysis project Ga0209700, IMG submission 187528) | Root nodule microbial communities of legume samples collected from California, USA - Siratro red BW (SPAdes) (version 2) | ecosystem: Host-associated > Plants > Roots > Nodule | place: USA... | reverse complement strand
AAAAAGAATATTAAAATATTAATAAAGTTTAATGCACTTAACTCTTGCCTTATTTATATATTTTTATATATATATATATATATATATATATATATATATATATATATATATATATATATATATATATATATATAGATAGATATATGTGAAAGCGAAAGTAGTATCTTGACGGGAGAAAAGGAAAACTATTCATTTTATGATTTTTGAAAAAGGGTGACTGATAATACTATTTAAATCCTATTTTGTATCTTCAAATATTTAAATAATAAACATATTGGCAAGAGAAGAGTGACGTTTTTCCGCTCATTGGTTTTGAAATATAATTTTAGAGTGACGGCCCACATCGTTCAACAATTTCTCCCGACACTAGAAAGATGGCAAGGCAATTATTATTTAGTGATGATGGGACTTTTAACCGCGTCTCGCTCTGTATAATCACTTTTTCCTCAACCTCTTTGCTATGCATGTTGGCTCAAAATACACATAATAAAGTGTCTCAAAGAAAATAAAACTGAACAATGTTGACAATAACATTATACGTTAATAAATATAATTTTGACATAATAATGGTACAAGAGAAGTGTCGTTTACATAAATATTCCCATCATCAAGCCTAATTAACCTCACTGTAAACAATTCATCTTTCAAATTCGAATATAGTTCTATAGTACATAGTATACACAGTTAATTGCGTGTGGAAAATGAAAACAACATATTTGTACCAGTTATGACATACTATTTCTGGAACCCTCTAAGCTTGTTGATGGTTATGAGGCCAAATGGCAGGGAAAGATAAGCCTGAGTAGTAGCAGATAGTTCTTGTGCCACAGCACGCATGATGGGTCTGGACTCTGGAGCCTCACGTGTGCATGCCAAAGCTATGGTCATTGTGAACACTACTGCTTCTGCTAGTTGCCCTGTTGGAGGTGGAAGCCTTTGGTCTAGCACATCCTTCAATAGCAACTGCGGTTCCTCCTGCGTTGATGACAAATACTTGTTTGAAGACAGTGTAGCCAATACTTCTCCAGGATGCTTTCCCATCATTATCTCCATCACCACCACCCCAAAACTATACACATCGCACTTCTCAGTCACTCTCATAGTTTGTGCTAGCTCTGCAAGTTTCAACTTTTCTCATTGTCTCATCACACCCTTTAATTTACATATACTCAATAAAACTCTAAGCATTGTACGTCACACAAGACTATATTCAGACATTGATTAAAAAGTTATACATACACAAAATTTATTAAGAATCTATATGTTGTGTCTAAAATATAAATGATTTAATACGTATGTTTTCAAATTGTTAGAAACATTTAATAGTATGTATTAAATACTGCTTAGCATGATGCTATACTATATAGTATACATGATAGAATTTAAATGGATTGGATGATGTACCTGGAGCCATGTAACCATAGGATCCAGCAACTGAGGTCCAAGTTGAAGAGTCTGAGCTTAGCAGCTTTGCTGTGCCAAAATCTGCAAGACGAGGTTCTAAGTCGGAGTCTAGAAGTATGTTATTCAGTGTTACATCCCGGTGCACGATTGGTGGGGAGCAATCAGTGTGCAGGTAGGAAATTGCATGTGCTATTCCTTGCACAATTTTTAGCCTGGTCGCCCACCTTAGCTCCAATTTTCCTTCATACAACACTTTTGCCAAACTTCCTCTGTCTACATATTCATAAACCAAGAACATTTCACCCCTGCAAGAGCAGAACCCATAAAGCTTTATTATATTGCGGTGCCTCACTCCTGTAAGTGATTCTATCTCATTCAGAAAGCTCCGGCGCTTCATTACTGGAATGTCATCAGAGTCTGATATGTTGAGCCGCTTGACAGCAACAACTTGACCTGTGAGTAATTGTGCTCTATAAACACTTCCAAATCCTCCTTTTCCAATGCAGTACTTGTCATTGAAGTCATCGGTGGCCTTAACAAGATCAGAAAATGAGAAATTTCCATCTCTTCCCCACACCACGCTATTAGGCTGATCACTTTTTTCAACGCTTTTGGACTCTTCATCAAGGTGTTTTTTGTCATGCAGCCGACGAAGTATTACTCCAGCACTAATAATCCCAACAAATAAGGCACAAACTGGTATGATAACACCAAGAAGAACCTTTTTGTTAACTCCTCCGGATTTGTCTGGGGAAAATGACTTGGGGCAAGTTAATCCTTTTATGTCACCGCACAAACCTGAGTTCCCAGCATAGGCTTCAGCAGTCGCTGTCTGGAAAACACGACCACTGGGGATTGAACCACTCAATTTGTTGTAAGAAAAATCAAAAGATTGAAGGCTGACCATGCTTGAAAATGATTGTGGGATTGTCCCTGATAGATGGTTGCGTGACACATTGAGAATCTCCAATGATGTTAACTTTGCAAGGTTTTGGGGAAGAGGCCCAGAAAGAGAGTTGCTGCTGATGTCCAACATGATTTGCAGTGAGAACAAATTGCCAAGTTCATCTGGTATCTCCCCAGATAGACTGTTATGGCTTAAATTCAGGCTCAGCAAGCGATCACAATCACTAAGCTCTTTAGGAATTCTTCCACTGAAGTTGTTATTTGAGAAATCAAGAAAATTTAGCTGAGCCAATCTCCCGTAACTCTTTGGGATTTCTCCCGATAAATGGTTATTGCTCAGATTGAACCTGAAAAGCAGGCCTAGATTTCCCATTTCAGGTGGGATACTACCAGTGAAATCATTGGAATGAAGGCTTAGATACCTTAATTCACTCAACTTACTTAGCGCAGAAGGAAGTTTTCCAGAAAGTTTGTTGCTTCCCATATCCATATTGGTTAAGCTGGTACAATCACCCCACTCTGGGGAGAGCTCACCAACAAGTTGATTTATACTAAGTGATATAAAATTAAGATTTGGGAGAACCCCAAATGCATCTGTGATGTTTCCAGTGAGCTGGTTATCATCAAGCCGAACTCTAGTAAGTGATGAACAATTTCTCAAGGACTTTGGTAATGGCCCCGAAAAGCTGTTGTTATTGACTGCAAAAATAGTTAGCTTGCCCCCATTGCAAATGTCAGAAGGCAGTTCTCCCGAGAAACTGTTGTTTGAAAAGTAGACATGTTCCAAAGAAGGATTATTCTTTCCAAATTCTCTAGGAATGCTGCCAGTGAAGTTATTGCTGAACACAGAAAAATTTCTTAAAGCAGTTAGTTGAACAATGGTTTCTGGCAACTCCCCATACAAGTTATTGTTGTTGACATCAAAGATTTTCAGTGAGATCAAGTTTCCAATATCCGTGGGAATGGTTCCAGAGAGCTCATTGAAGAAAAGATTCATGACTTGAATGCTTGTCAGATTCCAAAGAGTTGATGGAATTGGGCCAGAGAATTGGTTTTCTGAAAGGTCTAACTGTGTCATTTCCTTCAGGTTTCCAATCTCTACCGGAATGGGACCAGAGAAGTGATTATTGTACAAATAGAGCAAGTTAATTTTTTTCAACAGGCCAATCTGTGTAGGAACCTTTCCTGTAAAGTTATTGTTTTGGATTTGCAAGGAGATCAACTGGGTCCAGTTTGAGATGAGTGAAGCAGAAAGTTCACCAGAAAAGGAATTATCTGATATCCCCAATTCTGATATTCTAGACAGACTAGCTAATGACATGGGCAAAGGACCAGTCAAATCATTCACTGCTAAACTGAAGAAGGATAGATTTGTGCATAGGCCAAGCTCAGAAGGGATTGTAGAGTTAAAAGAATTCATACTAAGATCAAGACGCCATAGCTCCCTGAGTTGGCCTATGGAAGAAGGAATTTTCCCATGGGCAGAAATGTTATTTAGTTCAAGAACTTGAAGCCCAGATAAGAATCCTATCTCAGTGGGAACAGGACCATTAAACATGTTATGACCTATACGAAGTTCTTTGAGATTAGAAAGCCTGGACAAGTTGGGTGACAGTTTTCCTTCAAACCCAGAGTTGGTGAGGTTTAGGTATTCTAGCTTGCCCAAATTGCTATACAAGGATTCTGGTATAGTGCCATTCCATCCATTCCAAGAGACGTCAAGGTATGTCAAGTTATGGCACTCCAGTATGAAACTTGGGAATTCACCAGTCAACGTTGGATTTAGATGTAAAGCAAGGCGTGTCAAGGAAGGCATGCATGAATATTGGGACCAATCAGGAGGAGTTATAAAGTAGTTTGATCCAAGGTCCATGTACCATACCTTAGGGAGATTCATGATCTGATAAGGAATAGTGCCATTGAGATTGTTGTTGTAAAGGCTGAGATATTGAAGCTCCCTTAGCTGTCCTAGCTCATAAGGCAGTGTGCCTTCAAGTAAGTTGTTCCCCAAGTCCAACAGTGTGAGCTTGGAGAGGTTACCAATTGCTGATGGTATTGACCCACCAAAACGGTTGGTATCAAGGTTGAGTTTGGTGAGGTTAGGGAGGGAAGCAAAATCCAAGGCAGAGAGAGTCCCAGTGAGATTGGCACCAGACAAGTTTATCTGTGAGACTGTGGTGTTGGTGTTGTCACAAACAATGGCATCCCAAAGGCAAAGGTTGGGAAGGTTGGTGAGGGACCATGAGTTTAGAGAAGGAGGAAGAGGTGGCGATAGACTGTTTTTCCATTTGACAAGGGCTTCAGCTTCTGCTCTTGATGATGAAGCGATTTTCAATGGAAGCAAACATAGAAAGAGAATAGGAAGGACTACAGTATGAAGCTTTTGAAAATTTGTCATGTCTAGCATTTGGCATGGTCTCTATGCAAATGGTTTAGTCTCTTATATAGCAGAATCGATTTCTGTTAAGGCTTTGAAGTTTTGAAAAATAATCTAGGAGCTGAAAATCCAACTAGTAATTTAACTATTGTGAAAACATAACTATGTGGTGTGGTCACTTGTACTGTGATCATACTGTGTTATCGAGGACATGATAGTCTTTATTTGGAGCTGACTTGTTTGGTTGACCTGACAAGCACGATTCCACTTTTGTATTAATCAAGTACAAGAACTGCTTTGTTTGGTTAAAAGTTTAAAACAATAGATAAACAAGTTTATGAAATACTTACATTTTATATTGCTTAAACTACATGAATTCATCGTTCGATATAGAGTGTCACTCAAATGATATGGTTCACAGCTTAAGTGAGTTATTCTGGTGTAATAAGTAATATATCTCTATATATTATTGGATATTGTCTCTGAAATATACGTTTTATATATACTTGCATAAGTGTACGAGTGAGTGTGAAATAATTGAATGAAAAAGTATGAAATTGTTTGTGTTTGATGACATAAGATATTACGAATGAAAATACATCAGAAGTGTGGATCACTGACATATTGTGGCCAATTTATTATTGTAAAGGCTGATAGAAAAAAGAGGTAGTGAAGAAGTAGAATAAGATTTAATTAAAGATGGTCTAAGTTCTTTGCGGAAAATAATTTTGCATGTAAACTGAAGAAAATATAAACTATTATGAGAGCTTTTTCTTGTTGCGTATTTGACGAAAACAACGTTGGAGGCTTATCAAGATTGACCAATTGAAAGATACCGGTCCACCCAATTGCTACGACCAAACTCACTAAGACAAATATTTCACAAAACACAATAATGAATGGTTAGAAAATTTTAAGTGGGTCTTCAACTCAATTTCTAGTCAAACATAAAGAAATAAATTAATCTTTAAATACCTTTTTCTTTGAGTTTCGATATTAATTTATGTTTGAAAATAACATTCTAGAAATTGATCTTTTATATTAATACATAGTAAAATATATATTTAAAAACTTAATGAAATACTATTATTTGAATAAAATACAATATATATATATATATATATATATATATATATATATATATATATATATATATATATTAAAGGTTTCAATCTTACAATTAATTCGACTAACTGTTTTCATCGAATAAAATACACCTATGTAGTTTGACAATTGGGTATTAAAATTTTGGCTTATTGACTGCTAAAGATAGAAGTCGTTTTTGCCGAATTCCCTTATTTATTTTTTTATGGAACTAATAATTTAAATTGATTATGAATTTAAAATTCAAAATAAAAAATGAGTTAACACACAATTTTCTATTGGAACAGCGTGCTAATTGTTTAACTTAATTTAGTTTCTAAATATATTTTTTTCCTGAGCAACGTAATCTCCTTTTCTAAAATATGTTCACTCTCTTGTTGGTTTTCCTCATAATCTATTACTTTATTTAAATGAAACATTAAATTATAATGGTAACATCTTATGTTTTTATGTATTAATATAAGTGCATAGTTTAATTTAAAAAGTGTTAATTAAATTTAAGTTGTATTAAAAATGTTATATTTATGATATTGTGTGGTAGATGTGCTTGAGTCGTGACGTAATTATAGTAAAAAAAAAAACTGAGCTGTGAGCTTTAGATTTAAGTTGTATTAAAAATGTTATATTTATGATATGTGTGTGGTAGATGTGCTTGAGTCGTGACGTAATTATAGTAAAAAAAAAAAAAAACTGAGCTGTGAGCTTTAGATTGGGTTAGGTTTGTTGGATTTAGATTGTTCGTGAGTGTTAGTTAGAAATTTAAAAACTAATATGTGAGAATGGTAAATTTATAAGATTAAGGGGTGTGAATAAAAAAATTATAATTTTTCTAAATTCAAAACAAAATCATACAACCTAAATTTTTCTTTTTTTTTTCTATTAAAAGAAACCTTATTCTCTTCAGTAATAATTTCCAACAGCTCACAATTAGAAGAGTAGAAATCTTGTTATCCAGTATTTTAAGTATTTTATTTATTTTCTTCTCAATCTTTTTGTTTCCTCCTTATTTAGAAACAAACATGAAGACTTGTGCATGGAAGTGAAAGATTGAGTTATAGTCTAAATTGATGGTAAAATTTTGAGTTTTAGAGTGATAAAAAAGTTCTCTATACTTTTACTTCATCCTTTTTCTAGTTAGCTCTTGATTAGATGCTGATGCTTATGGTTTTGAAATTTTTGAGTAGTGTTCTAGTTAGCTCTTTATTATATATTAATGCTTATTATCATTAGAAGTTGTTAGAAAATGATATGAAATTAGAAGGATAAGTGATGAAAATGAGAAGATGATGATTTTTTCATGAGCTTTTATTTGACTTAAGGATAGGTGAAATACAAACTTTGTTTTAAAATTTTAATTGATAAGTATAAATTGGTGGTAGCTTCATGTTTTCAATGAGTAGTTTACAAATCATGATGGTAAACTCACAAATTTGTAAATTCTATTACTTAATTTATAATTTGATGAATTAGTTTTTAATTAGAGTGATTTTCTTTTTGAATTTATGAAACCTTTTGGTTCCACTGATGATAAGTTAGATTGTAGTTTTTTTTTTTTTAGTAAAAATTAGGGATGTTTATTAGTATATAAAAATTTTTGAATTTTTTAAATTATAAAAATGTGTTAATATTATTGATTTCAAGTATTTGTGTTAAAAGTAAGGAGACGAGTAAATTTAAGAATATTTTTGAAGCAAGACTACCACATTTTGAAGTGGTATGTCTCTATATATTAAACATATATTGATTTGTTTAAATCATTTGCAAATTATTATAATTATGGCATGATTCAATTGTAATATCATGAAAGTTATATCATTTGACATTTAAATATACATGTCTCATATACATGTCTCATTAGTTAATGAGTTTAAATGTATTTAGAAAATTTGAGATGGAACACATGGTATGAAAGTTAATCATTCTAAAAAAAAAAAAATCAAAGTTAATCATTCTAAAAAAAAAATCATGTCTAAACGTAAGAAAGGATTATATTTGACATAAAAAGATCAATTTTTTTAAAGATATTCATATGAAGTTAAACAAATATTAGTTTTGATTGACTTTATAAACTAAATTTGATACTTCAAAATTAAATAACTTCAAAAGAATAAGAATACAAAATGTATAGTCAAATTCTCATTTAAATTCAAAGTAATTAAAAAAGTGGAGTAGACTTTCATTTATAAGGTTAAGAGTTGGTAACACTCATTAGTCTAGGAGATATGGGACTAAAATGTTTAAAGTGCAACTACACTTATTTTTGGCACATACACATGTTATACATGTTTCAAGTCTTATGTTACTTAATTCTTGTATTTTTCAAGTGTTTATAAGTTCTTAGTAGTAGACTATGTTTGACTCTATTTAAATTTTCTCAATTAATGTTTTGACTTTCCTAATAAGAAAAGTTGTACCTTAAGGTTCAAACCCCTCGATTAGACCCAAAACTTAACCCACCTTACCTTCTTTTTTTTTTTTTTTTTTTTTATATATATATAAAGAAAAAATTACTCCTATACAAAAGATTCTACCATTCACAAAAGACGAATCTCTTCCTCTTTCATTCTTCTAACCTTGTGAGTACTTTTATATATGATCTTTCAAGTAATCCTCCACCAAAATTAGATACTAACTCATCCCAATTTGTTACAAATGATAAAAATTTTATTACAAGGATAAGATTATCTCAAGTAAAATAAAAACCCAAAAGTTAATTAAAAACCAAATGGTCAACTATAAGTTTAGAAAGTTACATGAAAGCTAGCAAATTAATGAATAGTTAAAATAGGTGGTTGGTTATAAAAACTATTAAATTATAATTTTTTGAAAAAATATATATAAAATGTCATTAACTTTTATATTAATTTTAATTTTATTAATGAAAATATATTTTGGAGAATTTGTAATTTTAGTTTTTAATTGATTTAGAACTATTATATTTTTTATTTATAGGTAAACTATTTTAGTAATCTTTTTTTTTTACTTTTAATTATTATCTTTTACATATTATATATTCTACTATGTATCTTATAATATATCTTAAAACATTTTCTATAAAATTTAAAATAAAACAAAAATAACATACTTTTAAAATGATATTATTAATATAATAGTTTAATATATAAATACGAGCCTCCATCGTTATTAGTATTTTGAAATATAATATCAAAATAATAAAGTAAGTATTTTAAATATTATATTATTTAAAATAAATAATGTATTATAGAATATTAAAAAGGTAATAATATCTTCGAGAGTAAAGAGAATATATATATATATATATATATATATATATATATATATATATATATATATATATATATATATTCAATTATGTGAAAAAAGGTAAAAGAAAAGTAATACATAATTTAAGAGGGAAAGAGGAAGAAATATTAAAAAAAAAAATACTACTTGAAGTTGCATTTCAGAAAACAGTACCGTCTAAAAGACTTATTCATTTATTTTTAATAAAAAAGTAATAAACAAGCCATAATGTCATGCTTAAGATAACCTAGTTCAGTAAATCCAGATGATTATTTAAATTTTCAAGTGTTGAAACTTCAACATTTTCCCATTTAAAATTTTTGTTCTATTTTCATGGTATAGCATACAAGCATTCACACCTTGATTGAAAATAAATTTTGGAGTAAAAACCTTTAAAATAATTTTGAGAAATCAAAAGTTTGAAATAGAATATTAGGAAGTAAATATATATATATATATATATTTACTTTAAGAAAAAGTTAAAGGATAGAAGTTTGGAGGAAACTTCATCCTTAAAACATTCCTCAGTGCATGCAATGCCAGGAAATTTAATGTAGACAAACACAAGTGTTCTTTTTAAGACTTTTGAATTTGAAAATTTGACATGTTTTTTATAAATTGGCCTACTTGCATTAAAGTGGGGTCATGTATAGCATTGTAAAATCAATAATGAAGAAATATGGGAAAAGTCATAAGTAATGGATAAATTTATATAGCATATCAAAATTTCATCTTCTACCCAAAAATTTTAAGAGGAAGATTTTATAAGATTTTTTTATATATTATTTATTTTGATTATTTTTATAAGCAGAGTCACTTTCAATTTACACTTGAAGAGTTTTCTCTTAAAGAGTCTTTTTCACAATGATATTATCATATAAAAATATTTCTTAATCATAAATACTTTTAATAACGAGTCTTGTACTAATGTTTATTACAACCAATTACACACTTGTATAGAACTTCGACTAAGAAGACTCTTTGTACATGTATCCACAAACAGAGGAATTGACTACGTATCCTATATTATACTCCAAATTAACTACCAAATAATGATTTGATACCAATTATAGATTTTTCCATAAAAATATAAGAGAAATTTTACACCAATAAATTTAAGTACTTGCTAAAGAAAAGACAACATTTCACAATACATAGCCTAAAGCATATGAGTCCATTAATTATAACTGCTTCGTTTAACGTAAGGAACTCTATAATTTAACGTTAAATTATTTGAAGAAACTCTATTTTTACGTATTTTCATTACTTATATCTTTTTTCAGAGAAACCTCCTCAATATGAGGTGAGGAAACTATACTACTGCAATCAACTATATTATTTATATTTGTTATATTAGTTTTTTTTCCTTTGCTTATGTTATAATAATTTTCCATCTTTTTCAGGTTGTTATATGTTTTTCATATGTTTTATCTAAGATAATATATTGTTGTGTTAATAGTTTATTAGAGCTATCTTAAAAATAATGTGATTTTTTTTGTTTTACTTTTACATATAAATAAAATAAGAATAAGTTAGATTTTATCTATTAGACTCAATGTATAAGATGATAGGAGACTACAATTTTCAATCATTATGGCATTTTTTTTTAGTATTGCAAAGTACACTTTGTTTAGTATTAGATTTGGGAAAGTGTTCCTCACATTTGATGTTATTACATATCAATATTATTAAATAAAATAATAAAATTATTGGTAGAATTAAATTTGCATATTTATTAAACATTGAGGAATTAAAATCATTAAAAATAATTAGAGGCACCAATTTCAATATTTACCAAAACTGAAGGTATCAAAAACTTATTTAATCCAATTCTAATAATAGGATTAATTATAACTTTTAAACTTAAATATCTTTTTAATATATGTAAAGTTAATGAATTTTTATTTTGATCCCTATAAATTTTTCTATTTTTTATCCTTATAAAATTTTAAATCACGTCTTTTAGTACTTTGTAGATTTTGTTTTTAAATCCTATAAAAATAAATTTTTTAGTTTTTTCTCTCGACAGTTTTAAATTCTTTTTCCAACTCTTAGTATTTATTTTAAGATAGTTGAATGGAATTTATTTTATGGATATTAAGATTCTTTTAGATGACATGTATCCACATTATGTTATAAAATTGATATTCGTCGTTTAGAATGGTGATTTAACCTTTTATTCCATATATAATTAGCTACCTGCTATTATATAATACTAGAGTTTAGAATTGTAAATTTTCAATTTTTGAGGAACTAAAAATAAAGAAAGTTTTTAACAAAAATCAAAATTAAAACTCATTCATTTAACAAGAAATAAAAGCATATCTCAACCTAATTATTTTCATATGTGATAATTCTCTCTCAACTTTGCTGGGGTAATTATTTTTATTTCAAAAATTAAAAAATAATCTCTATTAAAAACTAATTTTGAAGTATTGAGATCCAATTAAATGACTTGCCTCTCCAACTGTACATGAATGAGACTTCTCATTGCATGTTTGAAGGAAAATTTTCATTTCCTAAGCATTGTAAACACAAATTTAGTTTTCCAAGACAGTGTTTGTTTGTTTGTGCATTTATGAAGCTTAATAACGCCAATTTAAATCTTCCCTCCTTTCCACATTTCTGCATTGGTTGGACTGCAGTGGCAAAGGAAAATATGAATCGACCATGCCAATTTGATGCTTTCATTCAACACCATCTACACTGTCATTCCTTTTCGGATGGTGAAATGTGAAACACTGTAAATACAAAATATTAATCCATTTGTGCTTCTTAAAATACCAATGAAATTTAAGATAAAGTTAAACAAATTGAACTGCATTTATTTTGTTTTGAAAACAAGCAATAGCTGTAATCAATCAATACAAACCACAAACATCCACCATCTAGTTTTTTATGTTTTCCTTATATTTACATTTATGAACAGAAACTAGCTCATTCATTTCTAGATTGAATTCTAGTTTCAGAATATGCTTGACAATTCCGAAACCTGAAAAGAAATGGTATTCTGCTATATAAGTGAGTAAAACATCTACATAGAGGTCATATCAAGTGCTAGACATGACAACTTTCCAAAAGCTTCATGCTCTTGCCATCTTTCGTCTACTCTTGCTATCTTTGCTTCCATTGAGAATAGCTTCATCACCAAGAGCAGAAGCTGAAGCCCTTGTGAAATGGAAAAACAGTCTATCTCCACCTCTTCCTCCTTCTCTAAACTCATGGTCCCTCACCAACCTTCCCAACCTTTGCATGTGGGATGCCATTGTTTGTGACAACACCAACACAACAGTCTCTGAGATAAACTTGTCTGGTGCCTATCTCACTGGGACTCTCTCTGCCTTGGATTTTGCTTCCCTCCCTAACCTCACCAAACTCAACCTCAATGCCAACAATTTTGAGGGGTCAATACCATCAGCAATTGGTAAACTCTCCAAGCTCACACTGTTGGACTTGGGGAACAACTTCCTTGAAGACACACTGCCTTATGAGCTAGGGCAGCTAAGGGAGCTTCAATATCTCAGTCTTTGCAGCAACAATCTCAATGGCACCATTCCTTATCAGATCATGAATCTCCCTAAGGTATGGTACATGGACCTTGGATCAAACTACTTTATAACTCCTCCTGATTGGTCCCAATATTCATGCATGCCTTCCTTGACACGCCTTGATTTAC
>Ga0209700_108680_pt1 | contig 12734 bp, 10 predicted proteins | sample SiratroredBW_FD_187528 | JGI IMG/M metagenome (GOLD analysis project Ga0209700, IMG submission 187528) | Root nodule microbial communities of legume samples collected from California, USA - Siratro red BW (SPAdes) (version 2) | ecosystem: Host-associated > Plants > Roots > Nodule | place: USA... | reverse complement strand
ATTTCTGCTGCATAAAACTCAACTGGTGTATGTGCTGTTTGAAATTTGCTCTCTGCCAGCAAAATAAATCAATTTATTCGTGCCTGAAATCGATTTATTTCACCACTGCACCTTAAATCTTTTATCGTTGAGATTCAGAAAAGGTTTTCTATTAACTAAACTGTTTTCAGTGTTTTAAATTGACAAAAATCTTTTAAAGTTCAATTCACCCCCCTCTTGAACTCAGCCAAATATATTTTCATGTTAAAACTTGTTAATTGAATAAATTGCTTAACATTCTGGTAACATTCTAGGTATTTTTGAAAAACTTATATTTTGTTTGAATACAGTCTACTCTATTTTTTTTGAAACTGTTCAATTACCAGATTACTCATTTTCTGTAAATCTGCAATTTTCTGATTCACTGTGTTTACTGTTCATTAATATGCTTTTCCAGAAAAGTTAACTTTTCACTATTTGATTAAAAGCAAGTCTCGTATATTAAACAGAATTTGTCTTGGTTAATAAAAGGTTTTTACAATCAATAAATCATATCAAACAAGTATTTGATTTAATTCTTTGATTTCTTGAATTGATCTTTAAGAACAGTCTTTATAGTATACTAATTTTTCAAGAATTGAATCCTGTCTTCCGGAATCCTTCTTCCTAATTCTTTCTTCCTGATTGTAACCCTTTGCAACCAGTCTAGCTTTATTTCTCACAATAACACCTTGTTCATCTAACATGTTCTTGAACACCCACTTAGTGTCAATGACATTCATCTCACTGGTTCTTGGAACAAGTGTCCAGACCTCATTCCTAGCAAATTGGTTCAGTTCTTCGTGCATAGTAGTTATCCAATTGCTGTCTTCCAGTGCATCAGCTACAGTGTTTGGTTCAGTTTGTGAAACAAATGCCATATGTTCACAGAATTGGTTCAGTGTACTCCTAGTTGAAACTCCTTTATGTACTTGTCCAATAACATTGTCTAAGGACAAATTTCTGGGAACTCTCCACTCTCTTGGAAGTCCAGAATTAACTGTACCAGTACCAACTCCAGATTCAGTTAACTGAGCTCCCTGATCATCTGATTGAACCTCTAGCAGTTTACTGGTATCTTCTAAGTTATTTTCCAGACCAGTATCAGCTTGTTGAATGTTTGGGAACTCATCATCTGCACTTGTCTTAGAATTTTCCTGCATATTCTGGTTAGTTTCATCAAATGCAATATGCATGGATTCCTCTACTAACATAGTTCTTTTATTAAATGCCCTATATGCATCACTATGAAGTGAATAGCCAAGGAAAATACCCTCATCAAATTTTAAATCAAATTTTCCCAAGTTATCCTTACCATTATTCAAGATAAAACACTAACAACCAAATAGCTTTAGATGAGACACATTGGGCTTTCTTCCTTTAAACAACTCATAGGGTGTTTTCTTCAATATTGGTCTGATGAGTACCCGATTCAGTACATAGCAAGTTGTGCTCACTGCATCTTCCCAAAAATACTTTGGCAATTCAGTCTCATTCAACATTGTTCTAGCAAGTTCCTCCAAAGACCGATTATTCCTTTCTACAACTCCATTCTGTTGTGGAATTCTTGGTGCTGAGAAGTTGTGTTTAATACCCAGTTTACTGCAGAATCTGTCAAACTTCTCATTCTGAAATTCTCTCCCATTGTCAGATTTAATGGATGAAATACTACAATCCTTCTCATTCTGAACAACTTTGACAAATCTTTTAAATACATGGTAAGTTTCGTCTTTGGTGGCTATGAAAAATGTCCAAGTAAACCTAGAATAGTCATCAACAATAACAAGACCATAGTAGTTCCCTCCTAGGCTCATAGTTCTAGAGGGACCAAATAAATCCATGTGCAGTAGCTCCAATGGTTTAGAAGTAGAAATAACATTTAAGGGTTTGAAAGTGCTTTTTGTTTGTTTACCCTTTTGGCATGCTTCATACAGTTTATTTCTTTCAAACTTGAGCTTAGGAAGACCAGCTACAAGCTCTTTTGATGCAATTCTATTTAGATGATGCATATGAATATGAGCTAATCTTCTATGCCACAACCAAGATTCATCATTCCTAGTGAGTAGGCAATTCATGCTAGATGTTATGCAAGAAACATTATTTACCCTTTTACCTACTAGGACAGTTTCAGTCAATTTTGAATCTATTATGAGGCAAAGATTTGGTTCAAAGGTGATCTTGTACCCCTTGTCACACAGTTGACTGATGCTCAGCAAGCTGTGCCTTAAACCTTCTACTAAGAGTACTGTTAGCACCAAGGCTAAGCACGTGATTTGATGAAGTCAATATTGTGAGCACCAAGGCTTAGCATATGAAGCTGATGAAGACTGCCTCATGAAGAATCTGTTGGAACCAACCTGGACCAGAATTATTCAAGTGAAGACTTTGTGCCAACATGAAGATAGTTGGGTGTTTAGGTCTTGGTCCTTAGTTGGGTTTGTGTGTTGGTGATTGGCTTAGTCCTAAATCACTTGTGGCATGGATCATCACTTCTGAGGTGCTAAAAAGATTCACAAAGATTTTTATTAAAACTGTTTTTAATAAAAATAACCCAAAATGTTTTTGCTGGAAAACGGTTTTCAATTGATTGAATTTCCAAAACAATCGATTGAATATGACAGTTATTTCTGTTACAACAGAAATACAGTTATAGCTGTTACAGCTGAAAACTTTGACTGGGTCAAACTAACGGTCGAATTCAATCGATTGAATGGTTAGTTCAATTAATTGAATTTTGACATCTAAGCAGTTTGTTAAAACTGATTTTGGTTATTTAAAGGAATGAGAATCATCACTTTCAGATTTATCAAAACAAGCACTTTCGAAAAGCATTCCTTGAGTTTTTCTAAGAGAGATATTGCCCCTTTTGTGCAATCATCATTTTTACAAAGCTTTTGAAATCAAGAAACCTCCAAGAACGTGAATCTTTGAAGTATGCTTGAAGAGAGGTTCTTGCTACTTTGGTTCTGGACCAAAGCTAAGTCTTCTACACCTGATCTTCATTCTGTGTAATCTGTTTTGTGTAGAAGCATTCTGTTATCTTCTCTGATCCTGTTGATTTGTAATCTATTTTCTGTTTTCAATTACTGGGTTTGTAATTGAGTTGGTGCAGTGGGCTCTACACTGGTCTCGCATCTGCTGAAGGGTTCAGTAGAAGGTGAGTGCTGCTGGGACCAGTGTTGCTTGCGGATTGCAAGTGTTGTGGTGCAGTGGATTTCTGCACTGGTTACACACAAGCTGAGGGGTTCAGTGAGGTGTGGGTTTACTGCTGGAGGCAGTTTGTAACTTGCTAGGAGCAAGGGTTGTAAACTGATCTTGTGATCTGTTTTAGTGGAAATCTTTGCTAGTTTGCAAAGGACTGGACGTAGCCCTTGTGGAATGGTGAACCAGGATAAAAATTCTGTGTTCTTGCTTTTCTCCCTACTCTTCTTGATTGCTTTTATTCACTGCTACCATCTTTAAAATTAACTAGATTAAAATCAGTTCATACTGTTAATCAAACTCTAAACATCTGTTTACATAATCTACTGTGATTCTGGATTGTGTGTAATATATTGGATTGTGTTTATACATATTAAATCTGGGTTAGCACAATCTTACACTGTAAACTGATTTCTGGGTTTAACTGAATTCTGGGTTTAACTCTTATATATTCTGCTGTGCTCAATCGATTGTTTACCTGACAGTTCAGAATTACACAGCTCAATCGATTGAATAAAGAATTTTCATTCTTTACTTCAAGAATAATTCAGATTTGCGAAAAGTTTTCTAAGTTCAATTTACCCCCCCTCTTGAACTCGGTCTAAACCTTATTTTTCAAGTACATCCTTGATGATCACTTTGTCAATTTCTCCAATGTCACCAACTCCAAGAATCCTACCACGATTGTTATCTCCATAGGTGACATATTCAGCAGGTCTCAGTTTCATATTAGTTAACTGGGAAGCATCACCAGTCATATGTTTGGAACATCCACTGTCCAAATACCACAGTAAGTTGTTAGATGCCAAACAGACCTGCAAAACAAATTAAATTTGAGGTTTTGGTACCCAGTTAAACTTGGGTCCAGTAGTGTTAGATGTGCTTTTGGGCACCCACCTAACTAGTCCTTTTGGCACATCAAACTTTCTAATTTTACAGTTCTTCACAGAGTGACCTTTTCTCATACAATAAAAACAAGTCAGTGGTGATGAAAATTGTTGTGCATCTGTTTTAAAAAAGCTATTGTACTTCTTCTGTATTCTTTGAAAACCAGTTTGATATCCATCCAACTTTTTCAAAAACACAGTTTTGAGAACCCAAAATGGCATTTAAGTTTGCAGTACCCATTGAAAGTCTAGAAGTAGTAGTAATTAAGTAATTTCACTTTGTTCTATAAAGCTTCATAGTTTTCACAGTTAACTGGCTGACTAGAGTCAAGACTGTTGGAAGCTTTGTAAATCACTTCCAAATGATCAAAATCAATTTTCAGTTCTAAAATTTCATCTTCCAGTTGTTTGACTCTGCCTTCTAACCAATTATTCAAACCTTTTAGTCTATTGTTAGATAAGGCCAGCCTGTTTGCTTCTTCATGAGTTTCATGAAAAGCTTGAAGCAGTGAACTGTAATTTGCATTGTTAAATGAAGTACTGGAATCTTCACTACTAACCTCAAAATTCTCTCTAGCCATGAAACACAGATTTGCTTCAATGTCTTCCTGTGAAGAACTGCTGGATGAAGATGCATTGTCTTCCCATGTAATGTATGCCTTTCTTCCCTTTCCAGCTTTGTAATTCTTCTTTTCAATGGTCTTTTCTTTGTTAGCCAGATTTGGACAGTCTGCTTTCATATGTCCCTATTTGCCACAACCAAAACAGGTTAGCTTGTTTGAATTTGAATCAGGTTTTCTATTATACCTTTTAGATTGTTGATTCTTTATCCTGCTCTTCAGCAGACTGAGGTTCTCAGTATCACTATCTTCCTCTGAGTTGTCCTCACTGGTTTCAACTTCAGCATCCTTTGATTTGAGTGTGAGGCTTCTACTTTTCTTCTCAGCAGATTCCATCTCTTTCAAAGAGTGTCGCTGTGGTGAGAGTTGTCAAATCTCTGCTTTCTGAAATTGCAGTAACCTTGGGTTGCCAACTTTTGTCCAAGCATTTAAGGATCTTGATATTCAGCTCCTCCTTGTCAAACTGCTTTCCAAGCCCGATCAAGTGATTCACTATGTGAGTGAATCTCTTCTGCACATCAACAATTGACTCACCTTGCTGAATAATTCATATTCTTGAATCAGCGCATGCTTTCTAGCCCATTTGACATCAGTAGTGGCTTCATGAGTAACCTCAAGTATATCCCACATCTCCTTTGCAGAACTGCACTGTGAGACTCTGAAAAACTCGTCTAGATTTAAAGATGAAGTTATTATGTTATTGGCTACACAATCATATTGAACACGTTTATTTTCAACATTAGTCAATTCATCAAATGGCTTTGCAACAGATATTTCATTCACAACAAAAACTGGAATGTAAGGTCCATTCACTATTGCATTCCATATAACCTCGATCAATAGATTCAATAAAAATCTTCATTCTCACTTTCTAAAATTGGTAATTAAGCCCAGAAAACATGGGTAGCCTGTGTATAGAGGCTCTCTCAGCAAAAGGCAACTTGTTCTCGGCTATGGATCAAAAAACTTGACTAGGATTCAAGTCCTAGCTCTGATGCCAATTGCAAAATATGTTTTGGCCAGGTTTAAGAGGGGGGTGAACACTTGAAATTTTTTTGCAAACTGTTTAGAGAATGAATAATTTTTATAGAAAACTATTCAAGAAGATATGTTAAGCAAACAACAAAGGTTCAACAAACAGTTTTAGTACAATATCAGTTAAATAGATCCAATGAATTGGAACCAGAAATCAGTTCTTAAAAGCACTGTGTATAGTAAAACCAGTTCTTGAGAAATTAATTCAAGAAATCAAAGAATTAGATCAACTTCAAGTTTATAATGATTTACTGATTAAAGAACCTTTTGTCGAACAATACAAACTATGTTAAGTGTATGAGAACTATCTTTAATCAACAACTTCGAAAGATTAAGTTTTCTGGAAAACAGACTGATGAACAGTGATTTATAGAAAACTGATATACTGGTTATTAACAAATTCAGAACTTGTTAAGAGTAGACTGTGTTAAATCAGATTATATGTTTTCAGAAGTTATTAAAAGTTTTCAAAAGGTTGATGATATTATTCAATTAGCAAGATTTAGTAGATTCTAAAAATTCAAGAAACATAGCAAGATTTAACAAGAACAGTCAAGAGAGAGTAAGAGAGATTCAAGACACAACAGGTTTATCCTGGTTCACCCTTCCACAAGGGCTACATCTAGTCCCTTACTCCACAGTAAGGATTTCCACTATAAAAAGATCAAACTAGATCAGTTTACAGAAAAACAACAACTTGCTCCCCGCAAGTAAACAATGCTCCCGCAACAAACAATCTGTTGAACCTACAGCAGAACCCAGAACTATACAGACTCCACTGTATATTCCAGAACACCCCTTGTTGATCCCCTCAGCAAGTTACAACCTGTACATAACCCACTGTACAAATAGAATTACCAACCCAGGTAACTCACAACAGAATAACCTTCAATACAGTGAAAGAATTATCACAGACTCAGCAATACAAGCACTTCTATACAACAAATTACAAAAGTAATAAAGAAAAGGTATAGAAGGCTTAGTCTGATGATCAGATCAGTGATGAAACTGTCTCAGTCAACTCAAAGCTCCAGTAGTAGTTCGAGAAAACAGTTCTTGATGAAAACGTTGATTGATCTTGATCACTAAACACAAAGGCACTTTTTCTCTCTTGGAAAACACAATGTTCTTGCTTAGAAAAGTTTAGAATGATTTCCAATAATGTTTTCAAAAAGCACGCCAATTATTTATAGACAATTGTCTTAAGATTTCAATCAATTGTTTTAGCAAAGAGTCGATTGTTTTTCTCGAGTTAGTTAAAACAGTTAATCAAAAGGTAATTTGTGATTTTAATGATTTCTCAAATCTTTTGTTAATTCAGAAAGTACTTATGGAGCTTATCCTGGATTAAGATTGCATGCATCACTGATTTGAACTCAAACTTACCCAATAAGACACAATCCTAGGTTTTAGACCAAGCTCTTCAATCTTTATGAAATATTCATGCATCCACATATGATCACATGGTCTTGAACTTCTTCACTTGGTTGGCTTCATCAAATCATCACAGCAACCCACTAGTGCTAACACATATGTTTACAATTATTTCATTTGGTTAACAGAAGCAAAAAATCACAAAGGAACATGCACACTGATATAATGTAGAGGCAAATAATGAAATAAGAAAAATAACAACAGAACATACAAAAACAACACCTCTACAAATAAATCTACCTCTTGCAGCTTTAGTAGATCTAGAATAATTTCTAGAAAAAATATTTGTCTCTGGAAATTTGCTTCTGTAACTTGTAATTCGTTCGTTTCTTCCTCTTTTCTATTTTTGAATTCTTTTCTATTTCTGAATTCCTTTGCAAGCTTTGATATCTGGAATCACTTCTTTTTTTATATATGTCTTCTCTGTAATTGCTTCTTCTTTGACACGTTCTTGCTTCTTTCTTTCTCTCAATTCTCTTTGTGTCTCTTTCTTTGATGTGTGTAAAAGCGAAAATCTATGATGTATAAATGAATATTTGTTCCCTCAGTTTCTATAATGAATCCTCTTTATATACGCACTGACAGTGTAGAACGACTAGGCATGCTCCAAATTTCCAGTTTGTTTACCAGTTGCATGTAATGAAATTGGAATCAAAACGGTATACCCAAATGCGTGAAACGATAAATCTAATGTAGAAGATGATCAACAGTGCCATGTTGCTTTTTTCTTCTTTTTTTCTTTTCTTTTTTGTATTTTTCTTATTTACATTTTTTTATTTTCATTTATTATTATTTTTATTTTTATTTGTACTTTATTATATTATTATTATTTTTTATTATGAAAACAAAAAAATGGGCCTTATAAATATAAATTTGAAAGTTGAGCTCAATATGAAATAAAATGAAAGTGCAAGTTGCAAAAAAACAAAAATGGGAGTGTTAATGGTAAAAAATTTTATTTCCTTTTTCATCCGAATGAAATTGGGTGTTGACAAGCCCAAAAATATTTTGAAAGATTTGTTTCATTTAATAAAGTTCTAGCAATCTCTTCCAAGGCTCTTTTTTTCCTCTTAACAACTCCATTCTTGTTGTAGAGTTCTTGGAGTTGAAAAATTATGCTGAATGCCATTTTTTTCACAAAACTTTTCAAATTCTCCCCCATGATCAGTTTTTATGGCAACAATGGTGTTGTTTTTCTCGTTTTGGATAATGTTAGCAAGTCTCTTAAAGGCACTGCATCATCCTTAGTCACTATGAATAATGTCTATGTGAACCTAGAGAAATCATCTACAATGACAAGCCTATAATAATTGTCACCAATACTCATGGTTCTAGAAGGACCAAACAAGTCCATTTGAAGCAGTTCAAGAGGTCCAGTTGTAGAAACGAAGTTTTTTTGTTTAAAAGAATTTTTGGTTTGCTTTCCCTTTTGACATGCTTCACAAACTTTGTCCTTTTCAAACTTGAGTTTGGGTAAACCAATTACAAGATGCATGTGAATATGAGCAACGCGTTTATGCCACAGCCAAGTTTCATCACTCTTAGTCAACAAGCAATTGATTTCAGAATTTATGCCATTAATGCCTAACATGTAAACATTGTTAACTCTTTTACCAACAAGGCGTGTTTGTCTAGAATCTGCACTAATATGAGGCATATCTCTGGTTGAAATATGACTTGCAGTCTCTTGTCATACAGTTGGCTAATACTTAGAAGATTGTGTTTTAGGCCTTCAACCAGCAACACATTTTGTATGATCAGATTGCCTTTGACTCCTATATCAACACAGCCAATTCTTCTGACTCTGTTGTTGTCTCCATACGTGGCAAATGTTCCATGTTTTATAACCAGTCCAGTGACCAAAGATGCATCCCCTGTCATATGCTTGGAACATCCACTATTTGTAACATCCTATATTTTTCATATAATAGGAACTTTATTGCATAAAATTATATAATAAACTTGGATATAAAAATCCACACATTTATCATGTATTTCAAAATATATTTCTCTAAATAAGATTTAATAAAAATATCTTCGTAAAATTACAAATAAAATAAAATAAAGCTTCTCAAACAATTCACTTGGGATTCACACCACTTGTCAAATCCTCTACTCACATGTAATATACACGATCATCGCAGATTTAAAGAAAAAAACAAACACCACACAAAAATAAGGGTAAGCTAGAGAGTTTTTAAATAATGTATTTTCATAAATTAAATTTCTATCTCAATCAAACAACAACAATTCAAACTTTCATAATTCATCTAACATCATACATATATTAACTCACATATAAAGACACTAGACTCTCTACTTCCGGAAGACTCGTGCATTGAGTTAGACTTAGAGGTGTGCACCTGTCATATATCATCCATCTATTCTGATCAGGCTCATATTTCAAACCTCGGATACAGTCTGTTCCGATCAGACTCATATTTCAAACCTCGGATCCCATATGCACAGGGTTAATCCATATGTCCTATTCCGATCGGGCTCATATTTGAAACCTCAGACATGGCCATATGAACCTCCTTCGACTCTTCACTAACTAGTAAACTTCATCTATATGAATCCAATGTACCAGTAGAGTCAGAATACCTCCTTAGATAGATCAAATTCCCAAACAATGCACATCCTAATAATCTCAACATGGGTATCTCCTTTCCTAAAGATACTATGTCTCGATCACACATCACATCATTCACAAACATTGATACTACATGATACCATAGAAAAACATTCATTCCATTCAATTCAAATTCATTCAATTCATATTTAATAAACAAATAATTACAATATATATCAAAAATAGTCAAACCAACTTCCCTTACCTCTATAGAGTAGAGATACTCAAAAACCCTAAAATCACAGGTAACCTAACTCAATCTGATCGGACTCTCTTTATTTACTCAACTCTAGAAATCTAGGGGTGTCCTCTGATTGTCAATTTGATAACATATGAGATCACAGATCACAAATCTAGAGAAAAGGTAAAAAACTTTAAAGAGAAATTGTTTTAGAGAGATGGTGGTTTTCATAAGAATGAAACCATATATCTTTTTAAAGAAATAGAGACACAGTTGGTAGTTTTTATAAGAATAAAATAGAATATCTTATTGGAGATAATTAATGGTTATTATAAAAATAAAAACTAAAGAACAACTTTTCTATTAAAAAAATATTCAAGTGTTATCCTACTTATCTCTAAAGTTAAATTCTAGGTTAGGTTTTTTTTATAGCTATTTTCTAGGGTATTACACTGTCCAAGTATCAAAGCTTCTTCTTGGTTGCATCTTTAGTCTACAAAACAGATTAATAAATAAAGGTTGGTACCATATTAACTTCAGGTCCAAAACTGTTATGATCACCTTTAGGTATCCACCTCACATAGCCATTTGAAACATCAAAGAGTCTAACTCTACAGTTTCTAGCAGTATGACCTTTATTTAAGTAGTAAACGCAAGCTTGAAAGAGTAAGGTGTGCTTGTTGTAGTATTTGATAAAGCTGGTGAATTTTCTGGTTTTCTTTTGAAACTTTGGTTTATATCCAATTCCAGCTTTACCAAACACATAGTTTTGGGAACCTAAAACAGCATTTGAATTTGTAGTCCCTAAGATAAGCTTTGAAGAAGTTTTCACAAGATATTTCACTTTAGCTTGCAACACCTCACAGTTTTCACACTTAGTTGGATTGCTTGATTCATCCTCTCAGTTAGAAGACTAGAAAATCATCTTCAAGTGCCAATTTGTTTGCTTCATCATGTGTTTCGAAAAAAGCTTGAAGCAAGGTACTGTAGTTTTCTTGATTTAAAGAAATGCTTGAGCTAGCATTGCTTACCTCCGATTTCTCCTTAGCCATCACACACAAATTGAACTCATCTTCCTCCTTTGATGAAGAGCTGGTTGTTAAATCATTTTCATCCTAGGCTATGTAGGCTCTCTTCCCTTTATTGTTTTAGTTGAATTTTCTCTTTTCCACAACCTTTTCTTTATGAATCAGATTTGGACATTCATTCTTGATGTGTCTCTGCTTTCCACATCCAAAACATGTAAAGTTAGCGAAATTGGAATCAGTTTTCTTAGTATACCTTTTAGACTGTTGATTCTTATCTTTTTCCTTCTTCTATAGGAATTTGCTGAACTTTCTTGTTAGCAGGTTCAAGGTTTCAGCTTTACTGTCTTCAATGGAATTAGTTTCACTCTCTTCTCCAAGGATAGCATTTTTGAGTGTTATTCCTCTTGCTTTCCTTTCTCCATTTTCTTTCTCCTTGAATCTGTTCATCTCAAGCTCGTGTTCCCTAATTTTTCCAAACAATGCAGCTGTGCTCAATGGGGTAAGATTCATTGTCTCTGATATTGTAGTGAAATTGGGCTGCCAAGATCTGTCAAGACACTTCAACACTTTTATGTTGAGCTCTTCCTTGTCAAAGATCTTCCCTAGTCCAATGAGATGATTCACTATGTGTGTGAATCTTTTCTACACATCTACAATGGTTTCTCTAGCCTATATTCTAAATAGTTCATACTTCTGGATTAAGGCATGTTTTCTTCTCTTCACATCACTGGTTACTTCATGAGTCACCTCTAAACTGTCTCACATTTCCTTTGCTGAAGAATATTGAGAGACCCTAAAAAATTTATCTAAATTCAAAGCTGAAGTTATAATATTATGAGCCATACAATCAAATTGAGCTTTCTTGTTCTCAGAATCACTCCATTCAGACCAAGGCCTATCAACAATTTGACCATCAATTAAAGTTTTAGGCACAGAAGGACCATTCACTATTGCATCCCCTACACCACGATCAAGAGACTCAATGAAAATTTTCATTCTGATTTTCCAAAAAGGATAATTAACCCTACTAAATAAAGGAGGTCTGTTTGTAGAAGCACCCTTTGCAAAAGGCAGATTTCCCTCAGCCATAAGATCGAAACGTTAATAACTTTCAAAACTTAGCTCTAATACCAATTGGAAATACTTTTAGGCTGAGTTCAAGATGGGGGGTGAAGTGAACTTTAGAAAATTTTCTAGTTCAGAAAGCAAGGAAAACGTTTTAAGCTAAATGAAAGTTTTCAAGAATCTCCAAGATCAATGATTCAAGGTGTAGTGCAGAAAATCAATCAATTTCAGTACGAATAAATTGATGTAGAAACTGACAGTATTTAGAAATTCAAACTTTACAATCAAGGTGATCTTGTACAGGTTTTGCATAAGCGATACACAATTATAGAATTGAAGTACATCTCAATCCACTTACTCATAAACAAAATACAATATTCAATTGAGTAGTCAAGATAAAGCAAATGTTCAATCTATCACTCATGTAGGAACAGCTGGCTCCAGAAGGGGGGGGTTGAATGGAGCCTGAACTCAATTTGCTATAAATAGAAACCACCAACTAAGGCAAAAAATATAAGCACAGATAAAGCAGTTTTATACTGGTTCACCCTAATCTCTTGGGCTACGTCCAGTTCTCCCTTGAACAAACCGTTCAAGAGGTTCCACTATTAAGCAAATAGTTACAACGAGTAC
>Ga0209700_108679_pt1 | contig 12734 bp, 3 predicted proteins | sample SiratroredBW_FD_187528 | JGI IMG/M metagenome (GOLD analysis project Ga0209700, IMG submission 187528) | Root nodule microbial communities of legume samples collected from California, USA - Siratro red BW (SPAdes) (version 2) | ecosystem: Host-associated > Plants > Roots > Nodule | place: USA... | reverse complement strand
AATAAAATATAAAAAAAAAAAAAAAAAAAAAAAAAAGAGAAAATTTGTTGGCTCAAGATTAAACAACCAAATCAAAAGAAAAATAACTTAAGAAAATAAAAGAGAATGATTTAAAAGAAGTTATAGGAAAGTAACTTTTATTAAAGAATTTTTGCTTTTTCAATTGAATTCTTACAAATAATAAGGAACTAGTTTATTTATACTATTTAAGAGAACATTTTAAATTCATAGTTAATTTGAAGATAATTATAAGATAATTTTAAACTTGTTTTACTTAACTTAGTAATGCATAGAAATATCTAGATTATTCTATATATAATCAAAAAATTAAACTTATTTCTAATATTCCTCTTAAAGTGATCTTTTGGATATTAAGTTGAGTTTCGTACGAAGGAATTCAAATATAGTCTTGAAAAGCGACTTTGTGAAAATGTCGGCAATATTTTTCTCACTTTGCATTTTCAGTACATCCATGTTGTTGTCAAGAATATTTTTTGTAATAAAGTGATGCTCGATCTTAATATGATTGGTTATTACGTGAAACACTGGATTATTTGTGAGCTTGGATCACTTTGATTATCTCCAAAAAGTGCAGTTGGCTTAGTTATAGGATGATATAGATCATTGGCAAGTTTTTGAAGTCAAATGTATTTTTGAGCAACAACTTTGTACTTTGCCTCTGTAGTTGACAAGGAAATTGATTTTTTTTTCTTGTATACTAAGAAATACTAATACCGCCATTAAAAAATACGTATCTGAAATGGACCTTCGATCTTTTAAGTCTCTGCCAACTAGAGAGGAGGTAGATTTCTTCTTGAAAAATAACATCTTGTCAAGAGTTGCGATGACATATTTCAAAATCCTTTTTGTTGTTTCTATGTGAGGTTTTCTCGGTGACTCAATAAATCTGCTAACCAAATCAATTGAAAAGGAAATGGCAATATCATGTTTTGTGATAGTTAAATATAGAAAATTATCGACAAAAGCACGGTAAGGCTACGAATTGGCTAAAAGTGATCCTTCTTCACGCCTTAACTTCATGTTTGCCTCTAGTGAAGTTGAACACCTTTTACTTTGATTAAACTCAAATCGTTCAACTAACTTCTTGACATAACTTTCTTGAGAAAGAAAGATACCACTTGCCAAGTTTGTCACCTCTAAGCCAAGAAAGTGATGTAGCTCCCCCAACTTCTCGATATCAAATCTGATGGCAAGCATATCTTGAAGCTTTTCAACTTCGCATCATTGCCTGATATTATCATACCATCCACATACAATAACATAACAAATGCAACCTTTCTTGTTTTTTGACAAACAAGCTAGAGTCTGAATTTGAAGCTTGATAACCACAAAATAGTAATATTGAGAGATTTTACCACACCATGCCTGTGGAGCTTGCTTCAGCCCGTCAGAGTGTCTTTGCAGGCATCCCCTCATACATCTTAGATATATTGGATTAAGCGCTTAACACTAGGCTAAAGGTTATAATTGATAGTCAAGGTGCAACTCTTCATACTTAAAAGTGTAGTAGCCTAAGTGCCTTATTTCAATTATGACAAGAAACTTAGGATATAAATTGAAAACGCACCTTCAAGATCAATTCTACGACGAGGTGAAATGAAAACTCTACAAATGTTTGAATGACAAGCTTTCGGAGTAGTTGATACAACACATTTAATTCCTGATTATCCTCAGTCATCAACATCGATCTCAAACATGTGTGATACCTCATTGAATCCCTTGTCCAATAAAAGAGAAACTTCAATATTAACAACCAATTAACTCCACCAAAACCTTAAAGAAACCAATCTTAAAAGTTCTTATATGATGAGGTGTATGAGACAAACAAGGACGTGCCTACTTGACTGATCAGTGATAACCACCCCATAAAATCATTTGACTTAGTACCATAGAAATGAGGAAACATTTGGGCGGGGGGGTGGGGGGGAGGTGACTTTTAGGTTAAGTTTCGTACATAAAATTCGAAAGGCTTGCAAAGAGGACTAACTAATTAGGTGCAATTATGTGAGAGGAACATTTAACACTCGTAATAGGTCCATGATGAACTCATCCAAAGGAAAGTAAACGTAAAGATCGAATATCAAGGAAGAAAAAAATATAAGATATAATCCAGTGAATTCTCTCAGCCATAACATACATTAGCCACAACATGACACCTTTAAAATTTTATCACTTCATCTGGTGGCCACTGCTCCAATATGTTTACACTATCTGTAAATGAATGTAACACCAATAACCACATGTATTTTGAAAAATTCTTTGTCATACTTGAATCCAACCATTCATAGCTTGTTCTCAAAGGCATGTCATTCTCGACACATTTTACCGCATTGTTATCAACTTGAGAATCATTGACATTCTCCTCAAGGTTTTCACCTTAAATCCCTCCCAGCTTGAACTAGACATACTTGTATCAACAACAACACTTTCCAAGACGTCACTCTATCTACCTGAATCGTTAAAGCCCACCTAAAAGCTCAAAAAATTCTCAAAAGTTGATCTTAAAACAAAATACACCCTAACCTCAATATTCAATGATATGATACACTTCTCGCCTCTTAAACAACAACTCACGAAACATGGAATAATAAAAATGGTCCCCAACCTTTACTCCACTCCAATTTATAATAAAAATTGAAACCCCTCTAAGCAAGCAACACCATTGTCTATCATTAGATTGTTTCCATCTAACGATTATGATCATTTAACCTTTCACATTATTGAACGTTACAACCTCCTTAGAGCATGCATCCTAAGGTCCAAGAATGTTCTAGACTCCCTCTCCTATAAATAATTTGGCATATCTCTTCCCTTCATTGTGCTTCTAACTAACACCATTGTGTTGTGGTGTATACGATGCAATCACTTCATATACAACTCTCTCCTTACCACAGAACCCTTTAATTCATTGGAGTTATACTTTCCACCTCCATTAGTCCTTAGAATCTCTAGAACTTTATCGTTGTTTTTTCACTCAACACCTCCATTAGTCCTTAGAATCTTTGAAACTTTACTGTTATTTTTTCACTCAACAACTTAAACTTCTTACAATTGTCAAACATTTCCTTTTTTTTTTTTTTTTCTTTTAGATGAACTAGATCAAAATTCATGGAATAAATTCATTAATACAAAAAAGCCAATATACCTATGGCATCTTAAAGAATGTACCTCAAATTATATGTATTGTAATAAATCACTTCTAATTTTTCGTTTGATTTATTATGCATCTTAAATATAAAGAGTTTTTAGGTTGTTGAAATTCACAACATCTAGAACATTATTTCTTTAAAATATCAATATTCGGAAAATCATGTACAATCTTTCTAGTTTTGAAGTCACTTAAACTTCTGAAATTCAAATTACTCTATCTATGATGTTCGTGCAAGTCTTGTCGCTAATTATAGTTGTGAAAAGCTTTTGTTTCCCAATTTGAAGTTCAATCTTAAAAGTTCTATTTGTAGATAAAGTTCATGCAATTATCCTCCATGTGTATAGAACACCCCTTTTCAAGTAATTATCCTATGTTGAGTTGACTATTTTTAATGTTGGGAACATAAGGAACATCACTAAAAAGAGTTTGTTGGTCATCCTTTCTTTGAATCATAACTTTGCCCATGCCTTCAACATTCACAGACTTATTATCTAAAAACTGGATTCTACTTTTCACTTTATCATTCATAGAAACAAACCATTCTTTGTCGCCTATAGTATGATTCAAACACACTATACCTAAATACCACATATATTTCTTCTTTATAAGAAGTAGTTATTGACATGAATAACATAGTTTTAGTATTAAAATTTCCAACTAATACAAATTGAGTCTCATCATCATTTCTTGGCACCTTGTTTCATTTATATTCTTTAGCAAAATGACTATACTTTTGAAAAGTATAACATTTAAGTGTCTTTTCTATCAAGCCTCTTTTTTCCTTCCTTGTTGGGTGTGACATTCTTGTTTAAATTTTCAAAATTCTATTGTGGTTTAGATGCAAAATTTAATGTCCCATGATCCTGATTCTCCCTTTTCTTTTAGTTTCTTTCATTTTTCCTAATTTCACTTAGGTTCCGTTTTGATGTCTGAAAGTCTGATTTGAGAGTTAGTGTATTTGGAGTTCAGTTTCTTGTGCTTCAGGAATTCTTTACAATCCATTGACTTTGTATCATTCAATATTGGCTACTTGTTCAATTACAATAACTATGTGATCCAACTTCAAAGTTAATGTCCTCAATATCTTATAAAAATGTGTTTAATTTCTATTTTATCATCATAATTCTTCATTTGATTAGTGAGTGTTAGAATTCGAGTAAAATACTTAGCGATATTTTTTTCCATTCATATGCAACAACTTATACTACCTCCTCAAGGACTACAACTTCACCTTCTCTAATTTATCAACACCTCAAGAGATGTTTCACAAGAATATACCTTGCTTCCTCAAAGTTCTTATCCCTAATAAAGGCATGCATATCAAACACTTTGGTGAATGACGAACAAGGTATTCCTATCTTTCTTGGTGACTTTTTGGAAAACTAACTCTTGTGTATTGGTTACAACATCACCAGGATATTTAATTTCAGTCATGATAATGTTAGACTTGAAAACTTGAAGATGCTCAAACTCCAAAAGATGGTGTTTTGATGATGAAGAATGAAGATGATGTTGTAGATGTATCTAAAATGTTTTTATGTTTTATGTAATTGTTATTTAAGTCTCTCACACAAAGGTATTCATAAAATCAACAAAAAAAAAATCTAAAATGGGTAAAAATGTTTTTAAAAAAGGGATTTTTTTTAAAAAACTTTTAAAACAAAATAATCAATAACAATTTTATTTAATCAATTAAACTCTTTATGATGAGATTCAAAATTGGATAATCAATTGTCTCATCAATAGATTAAACCAATGAACCAATTCTAGTGTTTTTAGAGTTCTTAATATAATAATTGATTACAATATTTCATAATGGACTAAATGAGTTTAAAAAAATAAAGAGCAAATTTAATCAATTAATACACATTTTAATCAATTAAAATTGAAATTATCTTTAACTAATTTGCAAAGAATAATTGCTTAATACTTAACATAACCGATTAAATGTGTGAAATATTATTTTCAAGAAGTGATTTTCAAATTTATAAATAGAGTACTTGGCTCCATCTTTCAAATACAAATTAACAAGTATTTAAAGAAATCTTTTTTTGAGAATTATAAGTGTTTTCTATACTTATATTTGTGTTACAAATATTTGAAACAAGGTTGTGTATGTTGATCATGTGACTGCTTTTGTTGTGTAATCGGTAACATCTTTCTTAGTTTTCTTTGGTGTTGTAATTGGATTGTTTCAGTGTTTTTATACTTGATGATCAAGAGTTGATAAACTATATATCCCGTTAAGTTGTAAGAGTTAATAATGACTATATTCTCTTGATATAAATGATTATTGTATATTTTCTTAATTTTTTTGAAAAATTGATTCTTATATAACTTTATGAAAACTAGTGGAACGAGTAATTTTAAGGTTAAATTGTTGGAATTAGATGTATAATGGATGAATCCAAACCAATATAAATTACTTTATATTTTCTTTTCTTAAATTTGTTAGTATTGTTACACTTAATTATTAAGTCAATCTCAATTTAATTTATAAGTACATACTATTTTGAACTTTAAAAAGAATTTTGAAAAGTTAAAACTCAAAAAAAAATTATTAAAATTAATTCACCTCTTCTTAATACCAAACCATTAGATAATATAAGTCCTATTTTCAAAATAAGAAATAACTTTCACTTGATCACATCAATTGATCATAATTCTTCCCATTAAAAGATAAAAAAATAATAAAATTTCTATTATATCATTTTAAATCCTTCAAAAATGAATAATTCTTTTCAAGATCAAGAACAAAAGTTCATAATACTAATTATTAGCGTTTAAAAAACTGAATAAAACTAAACATAATTATATTTACTTCATATATAAAAAATTATACATTTATATTTACACATTTTATAGAAACTTATTTTTGTAACTGACTCCTTTTTTAACAAACACTTATTTAATAGCAAAAGAATTTAACTAATCACCACCAGCATTATCAATGATCTAGAAATAGAATAATTATGTTAAGATATTATTTTTTATTCATACAAGTCTAGTCATAAATGTTGTAATATATACAATAATAAATAAGTTTTGATTTTTTTTGCAAAGTAGATAAAATGACCGGACGAAACTGCTCCGCGCTTCACTATCTATGTATTTATTTGAGAGCATTATCTTTGTCAGTACAAATACATGGGAATAGCTCTACATGACGTTGGAATTCCCCAATATTTATGCCCTCTGAGAAGAAGAGCATAATCATCATTAAGCAGTAGCAAAGACCAGTTATATGGAGACACGTGGCGGAAACACTTTAGGGTATTCAGTTCTTCGCACAACAAAGGCGCGACAATGAATCTGACCCGCACGATGGATCTCAAACGGACGTCTCAGATGTCCACAAACACTAGTGACCCTTGTTTTAGGACCACTCTATAAATACCGGAGCGTGAAGCGTGAACGTTCAGCTCGCGTAGTTTCGTTCTCTCTCTGGAGCTAGGGTGACCGGAGCGGCGAAGATTGAGTCGGATCGGAAGAGGAAGAAGGCGTCCACCTCAGCGGCGGCGGATCGATCAGAGAAGGAGAACCGGAAGAAGAAGGTGAAGATGTCGTCGTCAAAAGGTGGCGGTGAGATTAGGGCTTCGCACATACTGATAAAGCACGAAGGGTCTAGAAGGAAGGCGTCGTGGAAGGATCCAGAAGGACGCATAATTAAAAACACCACAAGAGAAGCTGCGGTTTCTCAGCTCAAGGCCCTTCGCGATGACATCGTTTCGGGCAAAGCAACCTTCGAGGACGTCGCATCTCGCTTCTCCGATTGCAGCTCCGCCAAGCGCGGCGGTGATCTCGGTCAGTTCTGAGCAAACTATCTCCGTAATAATAATACTAATATTTTTATATAAAATTAAAGTGCATTTGGATTTATTGTGTACGGATTTGAGCGTTCAGTATTCTGTTGACGAATCTTGATAATTGAAAATTGTGTTAGTATTTAAAATTTATGCTTCTGAGGTGCGGTATTGGTGATCCGAATGTTGGGCCAATTATGCAATTTGAATCGTAAGATTGAGTTAATATTTTTCGTTATCGGAAAATGTTTGTTAAGTTAGATTTGTTATTATTAAATCTCAGTGCAGAATCACAGTCAACTTGTCTTTAAGTGACTTCGTGATTTCTTTTTAGTCCTGTTGTTTATTCCCAAACTATGAAGCCCAGTTCAAACATGGGAAAGTATGTCTCTCCAGTACTCACTCCAATGTATCGGAAAAAGCATAACATCTTTTTTTATCTTTTTATTTTTATTTTCTAGGTTATGGCTTTGATACTCCGGAATATTTTCCGAAATACGAGCCTTAAAGCATCTTGAGCATTTATATTCTTCTTCATGCTGGGTGTGGAATTAGGAGTACATACTTCTTATCTCATTGTTTTGAAGAGGATCAAAATTGATTTAAAACAGATATGTATTATGTAAAAAATGAGAGGCAAGGTTTGTGGGACATTAGTGGAGATATATTCATGTGATAATGGTGTTGAGATTCTTGAATTGGTAGAATTCTCTCTTGATTAATCAAACTTAGAAGCTATGCGTTTCCCGGATGATGGTAATGGAGGGAGGATAATGATATTATTAGCATTAAATAGTAATTTAGCAGCAATGCTTGTGCATTGTAGGCTGTTCTGAGGTGTACAAAACATGTTTTTATTACCCATGACTTACCATGCTTTGTTTTGATCACAAATATCCTTTTTGTAAATTGTGATCGTTATAGTTATTAATTAATGAGAAAGAATCGTTGTCTCTTTCTTTGCCAATATTCTGAATCTATATAAAATATTTCATAATTTTTGTTAACGCATCCAAAACATTTCATATCTTACATTTCAAAATTTTGTCTTGTTCCCATATTCTTGGTCGTCTTGTATCCCTTGTCGTAGCAGGTATCCAGGCTTCATAGTTCCCAAGTATTGCTTTGGTAGCTTGACTTATGGAGTTGTCTTTAGATATCTGAGGACTTCTTGTTAGTGTACTGTAATGTAACAAAACAGAACAAGATTTATGAGCTTAATTGTATGAGCAAAACATAGATGTAGTTGCATAGGCGCTTTTGGCTGTATTTCTAAATCAGAATTTGAGTTTTACTCTGGTAATCCGTATAATAAAAGTTTTCATTAAATGTCAAAAGTTTGGGTAGGTTTACATGCATTATGTATTATTCATACTTGCTGTGATGCTCTTTTACTATCTCACTTTACATGGCTGCCTCATTTGGTGGCACCAAATCTGCTGATGCCACTTGTTTCTTTTGTGTTTCTTAACAGAACGTCAATCTGAACTTTCAATAACATTTCGTATTGTGTATCAGAACAGATTTCACCAATGCCACTTTTTATGTGTCATCTTACACACTTTCGTGAGCTTTTACATAAATATCACGTTTGTGTTTTCTTTCTTCTTTTATATGAAATTTCCTCCATATCATTTTACATAAATAGCTTTTGATTTGATGTTGTGATGGTATATATTTGTTGGCCCTCTTGATGTTTCTGTGGCAATCCGCATCTGCCAGCGTAAATGTAAGCGGATCAAATATTTGCTTGTATGTGATCCTAAGGGCTACTTTACTCAATCTCTTACAACAACGAATCTTTCAATCTTTGTAACTGTCTAGTATGATCCGTTGTCTGGTTGTGAAGGTAAACAGTGTCTTCATGAATGCAGTTCCTTTGAACAACAAACTTGTCAGTTATTCATTTTTAGTTGTTGAGTATACGGAGCAGTGGACATGTCACTCACTTTTGAAGTAACTAACAGTTGCTTACTAGTTATTTGTGAATTTTGATGTTAATCTTGCAAAAACGTAACGTAGAGCTTTAGATGAATAACCAAGCTCACCCTTCGTCATATTGGATTGGGGATCTGCATTCAGTCATGATATGCATATCTTAAGTGACATACATGTATACATTTTTCGTCACTTATTTTACCAATTAAACTGAAATAACTTTGGTGGGTGCAGGTTCTTTTGGTCGTGGGCAGATGCAGAAGCCTTTTGAAGATGCAACCCTTGCTCTTAAAGTTGGTGAACTAAGTGACATTGTGGATACCGACAGTGGAGTCCACATTATTAAGAGGACGAAATGATTACACGGAGTTATTTATCTCCTATTAACATCTGTAGAAGATATCCAGGATTCTTGTTGAGGTGAAGATCTGCTGATATAAATGTCAGGTTTTAGACATGGTGGCGCCATGTATTTGATGATATATTGCTTTCATGACAATTAAAATCGTGTGGTATGCTTGTAATTTGAATGACATTTAGAAGTTTTGGATTCTGTTGTCTTATAAGCCAGAGCATCTCTCCAACTGGTGTGTGAATGTGGTTAAAACATGTGATCCTACACTAAACCATCCAATTTAACTCAATACGTCATCCGTCTCCCCACTTTTATCTCCATACCATGATTTTCATATATTTTGCTGAACAATTAGCAATGTGCTTATTACTGGAAAGTACTTTTATAAGAAAAGAAAAGCAAATGTTAAATTAATATTATTAGTCAAAGATAGTTTATAAAATGGTTTAAACTATTAGTTTTTGTATTTTCTCTTTTAGGTGCCTATGCAAGAAAAGTAATATCATTAGAGTTTGAGTGAAAAATGAGAAATAAAAAGAAAAAATGAGGTTGGTTGATTGATTTTGAATAATGTATGTTAGTTTAGATTCTAGAGTTGTTTATTTTTGCTATTACAAATATGTCTTATATTATATATTAGGAAATAAAAATACAAAATGGTGGTCTCCTCTGAATGGAGTGGATGGTTATTTCTTTTGTTAATAGTGGGTGCATACCCCACTTATAATTCTCTCTTACTAAATCAATTGTGTTTTCTTAATTTAATCAAAGATTAAAAAAAAAAAAGTGTCACCAATTTAGTTTTGCCTGGGGTATTTCAAAAATTTGTTCATAGTGACGCTCACTTTTACCATGTATCACCCATTTCATCTCCTCCTAGAGGAAGTGAGAGGGAGATTTATGGTTCCTTTCCATGTAAAATTCCTTTCCTTCTCTATAGGACAAATAGTGAAGCAGAACTTTATGATAATTTGTTTTTTTTAATATTTTATTAGAAAAATTTAGAATAAGAATTTTGTTAAACAGTAATAATTAAGAATTGGATATTTTGATTATTTTTTACAACCTTGGATAGATGATAATATGTATTTTTTTTATTTATGTTGGATTTGTTTTATCCATGCACCTTATTCTTATAAATGTTTAGACGACCTCCGCAAAATTGTAAAATATAAAAACTTCTAGATTGTTATATTTGATCTCAAAGTAATTATTTTTTACCTTTAGATCCAAGATGAAATAGGGGATACTTGCGGAAAATATTTCAGTGGCCAAGGAAGTTAGAGAATAAATGCGTAATAAATACATAATCAATGAATAATGCTTATTTTGTGATTGTCATATAGTATTTATAATGAGTTTTTATCTATATGCATATTTGTATTTCCATTTAGCTTTTAGGGGTAGATAGTTTCATTATTCATATAATGTTTTTCTACTAAGCCTTTAACTTACGAGAATTAAGGGGTTAATTCTCAGTTATTGAGGCTTATTTTGATCATTTCATACATTGACCCTCAAGTTTGAAGAACTTGAAAAACGATGTGGGGTCTAAAGGTAAAAAGAGAAAATTCATGTCTTTTCGAGATGTTTCTATCTATTTTGTTAATTGGTCCCTAAACTTAAAGAACTCAACGTGGAGTCGAAAAGAAAAAATATTTTCTTTGGCTAAGGTGTATTGAATCCATTTTAACATAAGTTAATTGTATGTACCTCTTAAGAAGCATGGTCAAGTTATAAGACAAGTGCGAGTCATTTTAAAAATTTTGGTTCACTCTTGTTTCAAACATGTGTGTGAACAACTTAAAAAGAAACATGTTTGTTGGATCAAGTTCAAGATACTCTTTATTTAATTTTGATTGTGTGTTTAAACAATTAGGTGTAAAACATAATTTTATATGTATTATATTATGTTAAATTAAAAATATCTAGTTTAGCCAAATAAACACAAAGTGTGTGGCTGGACAAATACAAATGTTGTTTAAATTGTTTTTCATCTTACAAATATAAAATGTTTCACATACACTTCGTTTATAAACTTTTGTTTGAGCAAACTAAGCAAGTATACTTAGTCAAATAAACTTTTGTTTGGATAGACCATTAGTATACTTCATCTAACAAATATAAATCTACATTTCATACTACATGTCAAACTCTAAAGATTTCCTAAAGACCTGAAAAAACGTGTTGAAAGTTGCTTTGTGCAAACAATTTTTCTAATAAAGTCATTAGTGTTGTGGAGTCAGTCAACTATGCCAGGCGCTACACTTTGCTCAAAAGATGGAGAGAAGCCAGTTGTCTAGATCTGAAAAGCTTCAACATGTTCTAGAGGTGTTGTCAAGAGGCTACATGAATTTAATGCTAAGCAAAAAGTATTTATTTCATCTTGAAGTTTTAAAGCATGCTCTGATGTAAGAAGTAGCAACAAAAGAAGATTCTCACAATGATACAAAGGATTTGTAGTTACTATCTTCTTTTGAATCTCTCCATATATAGAAGATTTTTATGAAAAGAATTGAAGAAAGTCTTGGAACAAAAATAAGCATAATATCCTTAGCTATCTTTAGTCTTTATAGTTGTGAGGAAGAACAATAATTGTGTTAAAAAATAACCTAAAAGATTGAACCAATACTGTAAGACATATCTTCTCTTTAAATAATATTTTAAATCACTTTCTTTATAAACCCTTCAATTTGAGCCAAGAGTAAATGCATTCCAAACAATACTTAATGAGTTAGTCAAGGTTTTAAATAATATTTAGTATTTTAGCTAGGAAAGTAGTCAGAAATAGTACTCAAGATTTTTAGTTAGGAGTAGTCGATGTCCAAATAATACTTGGTTTTTTAGCTACGAATGCCTGTTTTCCAACTAATACTTACTTATATCCTTGCAATGTTAATCTGCTTAGTGAAACTCAATTAGTTAATTGAAAATTAGACATAACCTTTGATTTATAAACAAACTAGTATAAAGAAACATTTAAAGTCTTTTTGGTTGGAGAGACGAAAATGCGCAAACAAACGAAGAGCGTTAAAAGTCTAAATTCTAATGAATTAAATATTAATTAAATACAAATATCATATATCCTGTGAATAGTAAACTTTCTTTGAAATATAACGAAGATTTGCGAGGATTTGAAAAAAAATGAATTTTTATTAATAATAATTATTTTAATTTTTTTTATAATAATAATAAAGTTAAAAATTATAATAATAATTAAAATAAACTTACAAAATTAATAATTTAATTATATAATAATATTATAAATTTAATTATAAATATAATCGATTATGTATTATAATATTAACGTATAATTAATTATATTTATAATTAATTATAAATATAATAAATCATATATTTAATTATAAATATATAATTAATTATATATTACAATATAATAATAAATAAAAAATTATATATTAAATTAATTTATATGATTAAAATATTTAATAATATATTTAATAAT